>Ga0075479_10000168_pt1 | contig 25157 bp, 16 predicted proteins | sample DEB08_DNA_8_FD_76341 | JGI IMG/M metagenome (GOLD analysis project Ga0075479, IMG submission 76341) | Aqueous microbial communities from the Delaware River and Bay under freshwater to marine salinity gradient to study organic matter... | ecosystem: Environmental > Aquatic > Marine > Coastal ... | reverse complement strand
CAAACAATACAAATGAGATTCACCTACGATACCTCAGATAGTCCTGCAGGGACTGCCCAGTTGACAGCTGTATCTACAGCAATAGGTCAACGTATTGCACGTGTAATTCAAAGGGAACCCCCTGGGTTACCCTGGAATATGCATGTTAGACTAGGTGATCTCTTCATAGAAGCGTTCTATAACTGTGGTTACATTGATATCTATTATCCTAAAACAAGGGATACTAGCTATATTGTGTCGGCTACAGCAAAGTGGATTGACTTAGCAGATATCCCTGAGGCTATGCTAAGGATAGCACTAAACCATACGGTTCTATCAAGACCAGAAAAGATCTCCAAGATCATTCAAGCAGACGGAGAACCTGTGATAAAAGAGTGGACTGAAGAGGACAACGCACAGTTTACACCTATGTTAGGAACACCTTGGATTACTTCTGTAGATAAACTTCAACGTACAGGCTGGAGAATTAACCAACGTGTATACGATGCTCTAATAGCTAACAAGGATTCATTCATATCATCAACACCTGTAGAGAATAACGATGCTAAAGAAATGAAACGAAGAAGTAAGCTAGTAGAGTGGGGGTTTATTACGACTAAGGCTAAGCTGCTATACGATCAAGACGTATTCTATCAGTATATGCAAGCAGATTACAGAGGACGACTATACTACTCAGAGTCTTTCTTAAACTACCAAGGCTCTGATCTAGCCCGTGGAATGATGACCTTTGCTAGGGGTAAGCCTATGACAGAGGACGGACTCTTCTGGCTAGCGGTTCATACTGCAAACAGCTTTAACCAAAGCTACAACATTGATGAAATCCCAGAGTGGTGTGAAGCTGACTATGTGAAATACCTAAAGGATGAAAACCTAGAGTCTATCAGTGTTGATAAGTTTACTCTTGAAGACAGAGTGCGCTGGACTAATGATAACATGGAAGTTATTATTGAGATGGGTAGAAAGTCTATTGTGGCAAACATAGCTGAAAAAGCTGTGTCATTTCTTTCCTGTTGCTTAGAGTGGTTTGATTACCAACGAGCAGTCAAAGATAACAGAATCCACATAAGCCACCTCCCAGTGCCCGTAGACGGGTCTAACAATGGTTGGCAGCATCTAGGTGCTATTTCTAAAGACAGCCAGACAGGGAGGCTTGTAGGCCTGATTCCGGTAGATATACAGCATGACTTCTATGTGCAAACTGCTAAGCAGCTTTACCAGTTAACAACTGATGAAAGACTCAAGGGTATACTAGATCAAATGCCAATGAAACATATCCGAAAGGGTATCTCTAAACGTGGCAGTATGACTAGAGCATACTCAGCTGGTGCAAAGAAGATCGCTGAAAATATGTTCTTTGATTGTAAGGCCGAAGACTTTCATGTGGAGTACGGGATTACTCAAGATGACTGTGACAAATTAGCTAAGCTGTTAATCAAAGCAATCAACATGGTCTGCCCTGGACCCCTCCACACTATGGCGTACCTACAAAAGCTAGCCCAGTATGAGATAGGTGAGTACGCAAAGTATGACAAGTATGGTAAACCCGCTGGTCCTGACTACAAACAACTAGTAAAAGATCAGAAAGCTTTGTACACTAAGAAAGATAAAAGTGATGAGGATATAGAACTTCTCAATGAACTTACAGTCACTCTTAGATCATACCAAAGCAAGCTTGTACACGGTAATGGTAGAAGTGAACTTAAATGGGTAACCCCATCAGGGTTTAATGTAGTCTATCAAAACTTTACTACAGCTACGAGAAAGTGTAGAGGTACTATAAGTGGATACAAGTCTGAATCTAAAGGACACAAGGGAGTAAACCATGTGGCAAGAGTACCTACGAAGACCCCCGATATTCGCGGATTTATGTGCGGGGTTAGCCCTAACTATATCCACAGCCAAGACGCAAGCCATATGGCCTTGGTTATTGAGGAATGGAATGGTGATTTCGGAGCAGTGCATGATTCCTTTAGTACTCATGCATGTGATGTCGAGTCACTATTAGCGAGGACTAAACAAAGCTTTATCGAAATGTATGATAAAGAAAATTACTACGACTTGATACAACAAAACATCATTACTGATGCTACTAACCTTGACGTAGAGCAACCAGAGCTAGGCGACCTAGACGTAATACAGATCTATGAGTCTGATTACTTCTTTGCCTAAGGAGAAACCAATGAGCGATAAAAAATCGTACAACTACTTGGCTCTACGTGGAGCACCAGTAGATGATATGGAGTATGTAGATACCTTTGGGCTAGACCCAGAGTCTGCATACTCAAATAAAATTAACGAAGACATGCTACAGTATAATTATAAACGAGCAGTAGAAGACGGTATGGAGCCTGAACAAGCTGCACAAATAAAGAAAGACGCTGAGCGTGACATCAGAGAGCTACTGGCTAAGAACGGTATGCTTAAATAAAAAAGCCCCTACTAGTTTCCTTAATTGGATTCTAGTAGGGGTATTTTTTTTTTATTCTAGTGATCGTAATATTGAAACACACCAAAGTTACCGTCTGCAATCTGCTTTTCTATTTCAGATTTGAGAGCAGCCTTATCTCTGTTAGTCTCTGCAATCATCTTATTAAGTCTGCCTTGCATGTTTAGTTCTTTACTAAACGCCTGAACAAAAGCCCTTATGTGTCGCACAGTAGGTTGTGCGGGTGGGCTTTTAGGGTTATAACCAACAGCAATCATAGCATCTTCAATTCGCTTTGTAGCTTCCTCTACCTCTGGGTGTTTTTCAATAAGTTTATTATCCTTATCAACCACGGGGAGATCAAGCACCTTAGAAAGTTTATTCATAAGGTTTGAGCTTGTTGATTTTCCATCTTCTTTTGTTTGTTCTAAAAGATACCCAGCCATACTCCATTCGTTTTCTGTAAGAGCATCATTAGGGTCTCGTCCACTGTATCTTTCATTAAACTTAGATCTAAGATTGTTTAATGCATCAGAAGTCTTTTCAAGATATGACCACTGCATGTTTAAATCTAACCAGTTTTGATTGACCTCTTCAAGTACAACATCATATCCCATAGCATCAACCTTAAAGGCATCATAAATAGTATGAAGATATGGAGCACCACCAGAGGCTGCTTCAAGCCTAGACCAAGATTTCCCACTAGCTGTACGAATAACCGTAGCAGCATCTAGGGATTGAACAGGGGCTGGTACAGATCCACCATATGCCCTCTCTCCAGGGATACTTACATCATCCATAAGCCTTGGAGCAGCTGCAGTTAGTTCATCTCCAAAACGTCCTACCTTTCTTAAGCTATATTTACCATCAGACCAAACCTTGTAAGCATCTCCCTCAATGTATCCTGTAGTAGCAGAGCCACCAAGATTAAGAGAAGTCCCTGTAGGAGATTCAATAGTAAACAACTCATTAGAAAGAGCATGAAGCATAGCTGCTCCCCGCATAACATTACGGGACTGCAAGGCCCTCTTGTCAAGAACCTGAACAAGGGATGGTACATACTTAGCATGAAGTATTTCAACCAAGGCATCTCTTCCATCCTTAGTATCAGATGTAAGGGCTTCAACAGCTAATGCTACCTCATTATAGTTAGATCCTTCTGCTGCTTTTTCTTGTTCCATAAGATCTAAGTATTCACGAATGTCACGTTTAAAAGAATTCAACTCTTTTCCATAACCAAACGTCATAGTAGTGGCTTTATTTAATGCACGAATACTAAACACTTCAGTTGCAATGTTATGCAAGTAATCACCAACTTCACCTGTATGCCCATCAAATCCATCATCTAGATTAGCTAACAAAAGATTTGCTAACTCGTCACGTATGTCTTCATTATTATCAATGGTAGAAGTATTCTGACTTCTTAGCACACCTGTTCTTTGAGCAACAGACATAGATCCCATTTGCATACCATTAGATGCTAGACCATTGGTTTTACCATCCATATACGCATTAAAGAAAGAAGGAAACTGATAGTTACCGTCTGACCTACCTGCTAATTTATCCGAAGCAGCACGAGTCTTTACTTCATAATAATTTGCAAAGTCAATAAGACCATCAATATATGCTTGTCCATCTTCTCCTTGTTTCTTAATTGTTTCTAACAACTCTGGATCTAAATCAGAAGGTAGCTGTGGAATCTGTGGAAAATTTGGATCATTAACTGAAACCCCATCTTCAATAGCTTGAGATATTTCTTCAATCTTAGAATCAGAAACACCATCAACAGCAGCCCGTAAAGATATACCCCACTTAACTAGTTGTGGTGTAGCAATCTCTAACATGCTTTCTCTTTCTGATGGAAGTTTAGGCCCCGCCCCTTTTACAAGATGCATAGCGTACATCTGTCGAAGGTTACGTTCAATACGTCTTCCTGTTCCTGTCTTTGAATCTACCAACGAAGGCTTAGCATTACGAGTAACAAACCTAGCAGTCTTAGACGTTGTAGGGTCAAGGGTAGACTGTTGCGGAGCAATACGAGTATTAAATGCTTGAACATAATATGTAAGGTAATTAGCCCCCTTACGCTCTAAGGCAATACCGCGCAAGTCTTGAGCCAAATCATTTATTAAATTATTATATTCTTGTGTTGCGTTTGCAGCCTCTTGTTCTGTTGGGCTTCCTGTTTTAGCAGCAGCCTTAGCCAGAAACTTATTTAGTTTATCTTGACCAACATGATTTAGAGATGCATAAAGAGTATCAGGGGGTGCCTGTCCAAGTAACACAGGAAGTGCCGTAAGATATAGAATCTTAAGCCTACGAGGATCAACAACGTTGGCTACTTTATTTAGATTAGCCATTGCTTGATTAAGCTCTTGAGTTCCTGTAAGACGACCTGCCCTAGAAGACACTTTACGAGTAACCTTTTCTGCTTCACCTGTAAGTTTTACACCTGGGTTCTTTTGGGTTCTTACTTGTTTTCCAGGGAACATACGCTTACGTCTAGCTGTCCCTTGCTTTAGCATATCGGCACCGTGTTTTGTCAGAGTGAAATACACTTGACCGTCATTTGCTTTTTGTCTTACAAGAAAGTTCTTACCATCAACAGTTTTATTTGCTGCCCAGTATAACTCTTTTGCCATGTCCCCAAGAGCAATGGCTTCTTCTGCACTTATGTCTTGGTATTCATCTGTTGGTCTACCCTCTGCTTTATTACGCAACCTTTGGAACTCTCTGCTTATTCGTGTTCCTAAATCACGATTGGCTTTAGCTTTTGAAAAGGGTGTTGATTGGGCTATCTCTTCTTCTGTTACGTTTTGAACTTCACCATCATCATTGATAGCAGTTTCTCCAGGGTTTATATCAAGAGATGTTGGCTCACTAAATGAAAGTTGTGAAATAGTATCTTCAGCAACAACAGACATTGTTTGAAGGAAATCTCTTGTTGGTTTACCAGCATTTCTATCTACAGCATTAAGACGTTCTAAAACATTAAGAGCAACATTGTTTGTCGCTGCTTCTGTTAATCCAGCAATACCAAACAGCCCATTTGGAGGTTTACCGTTTTGTTCAATTTCAGCTTGAACTTGAGAAGCTGTACCACCATAAACACCATTAGACAAATTCCTAGCACGAGCCACAAGGCCACCGTCTGACATAGGCCCAGATGTTACATCTGAAGCAGCATCTTCTGCTATAACAGCATTAAAGAACCACTGACCTGAATCTTCTTCAGTGCGTTCATTAAGTGGCTTAACAATATTCTTTTTTGCTTCAGCCCGTTCTAGTTGTTTTTGATTAAGGCGTTTAGGGTTGGACTCTAACTCAGCAGTTGCAATAGCAGCAAGCTCAGGAGCTACAGGAGAACCTTCTGCTACAGCCTCTTGTACTTGTTCACCTACTTGCTCTGCTTGTTGTTCTACGTTGTCTTGTGTAGCCTCAGCCACAGGTTGTGCAGCAATCCTATCAAAAATACTTCCAGAAGTAGGAGAGACCGGAGCCTCCCCTTCTTTCTGTACCATATTAGGATCTACTTCAGGGGCTGCAGTTACCATAGTTTCTTGTAGTTTCTCTACAGCACTAGGAGTCCTGTTAATTATTTGACGTTTTGCCATTCTCTTCCCCTTTATAATCCCAATCGTATAAGTTTGAAAGTCTTTCAGCACCACCAACGATGCCGATAAACGGAACCAGCTTACTTGCTTGTTGAGCAGCGCCGCTAACATCACCAGTGCCGAGATTAGTTAATGTCTTTGCAACACGTTTGACTGTTCCTGCAGCAGGTGCTTCACCACTTACTGTATTCCAAGCCCACTCTAATGCGTTGTCAGACCTTTGTTCATACAAAGGAAAGAACTGATCAAAGACACGTTCTCCAACACCCATCAATCCAGAAGCACGTATACCACGTTGGACATACTCACCTGTATCAAGGTATGGATTACCAAGTGTCTTTAGCTCATCTTCATCCCTGTCTCCAAACTTAATTAAGTCTTTAAGATATTGAGATGCAAAGCCTAGCATAATCATTGTGCACATAACTGCAAAAGCATTGTACTTCATTGAAGGAGTACCACGCTTAACATACTCACCCCATAGTTTAGGAATGTGGTTAGCTGTAAATGTAGCAATGAATCCTTGGAACTGTGTAAACAAGGCAAACCTTGGGTCTTGGTAGATCATTGGTCTATTAGCTACAGTCGGCAATGCAACAGCATCATTAATAAAGTTAAACGCACCAGTTCTCATATTGGTTTCACGCTTTGCCTCTAACTCTGGAGACAAAAGCTCATTGGGGCCAGCCCTTTGATCTGCACGATAAACCTCTACAGCATCATCAACGTTTACACCGATGTTTCTCAAAGCCTCTTCTGCTTCTTGAACTTCATTAGTTTTAGGTGCACCAATTTCTCTAGCTTCAGATATAGTTTTTGTGTGATCAAACATATAATCAGCCGCAATAGACCCACGAATAGCGCGGGTCATGTTTGTCCAGCCTGTAAGACCTGTCATTTTAAAGAACAACTTATAGTACTTTTCATGCACTGGGTTCATTTCTGTAACACCAGTAACTGTGGCAGCACCAACGTCCCATTCATAATAACCAAGACTGCGTATTAGTTCTTGACCACGTGACTCGCTGGTCACCCCTGGATCTTTAAGAACAGCAGTGTTTCCTGCAAACCTAACAGCATCTGAAATAACCTTTGCTAGTTCCTTACCAAAAGACGCTAGGCTCGTGTCACCAGATGTAGCCCCTTTACGACCATATATTTGTTCTGCCGTAAGAGCACGACCTGCTAACGCAAGTTCTACAATAGAAGCTACTGTAGCAAGACCAAGGGTTGCTATTGTTGTAACAAACATAAGGTTCTTTTGGATTCCAATTGCTAACTTGCCATCTTTACTTGTTGGGCGTTTATAGTTTCCTGACTCAGCATCTAGAAAATCCTTAAGTCCCATAGCTATTTCATTTACTTTTTCTCTAGGAACACCTTCATTTTCCATCTGTTGCAATTGTGCTGCTAGGATTTCACCGTTCTTACCAATGTACTTACGATGTGTTACAAAACGTGCAGCAGACTTAGCAGCAGTAGACATGTTAGCAAAGATGTCTTGCTCCATAAACTCATTAAAGGCATCTTTTTCAGACAAACCAAGAGTTCTTTCTCTGTGTGCCGTAGGGACAATACCACCTTTAGTTACAGAAAAATCATCGTCAAGTAAACTAAGATCATTCATTTCAGGGTTATCTAAAATCTGATCAGTTAGGTCTTTAGCTTGAGTTACAGTAAGACCAGCCTCTTGTTGTAAGGCTGCTTCAAAACCTGCACGATTCTTTTTAACAGCTACCTTATCAAGAGATTTAAATCTTAAAAGATAGTTATCAATATAGCCAAGTTCTTTCCCTTTACCTTCACGTTTTACGTACTCATTCTGATCCCTATACATTGTATCAGACATTTCATTTGCTTGAGAACCTAAAAGAATAAGGGCTTGCTTTTTATGTTCCGGCAAAGTCATGTTCTGAATTACAGAAGGATCAAATGTTTTTGTATCATTATTAATTGCACTGCGAAGAATAGAATATATTTCATTACTTATTTCTTTTCTTCTTGTAGCACTAGATATTTTTCCATCGTTCCAAACACTAAAGAAACTTGCTGGATCTGGTACCATATTTTTATATGTGGCTACTTGATTAAACTTAAAGCTTTCAAATCCATTACCACTAAATACTTTTTGAAGACCACCACCCATTGATTCTTTTAGGAACCTAGCAGCCCTTGACTTATCAAGAACCTCATCAGGAAATAAGTAGTTAACAGAGCCTCTCCAAAATTTAGGAAGCTTAGCTAGTCCTGCAGCAATTGACTGCCCAATACTACGGTCTACCTTTTTACCTTTATGCTCTTGTTCTCTTATGTCTAAGGGTTCAAAATAGTTACCATCAACTGATACTATTTCTCCTGTTTCTTCATTATAAAACTCTGTATCTTCAATACCATCAGCAATATCATCTAGCCCTTCTTCAATAGAGATAACACGATTTTCAGGATTATTAGCACGTTCTTCTTCAGCGTATCGACCAGCATCAGAAAGCCTTTTAGCATCTGCAGGTGCTTGACGCACTGCAATGTCTGCCCAGATCCCTGCGTTAACAGCGGCTCCTGGGGCTGAAAAAGATGTACCAAGAACACCACCTGCAATAGCACCATCAATCATCCTGTCTGTAAGTTCGTTATAATCAAAGACCTTATCAGAGCCAAGAGTAGCTGCAGTGTACGCAGTTGCTTCTTGAAGTCCTTCAGTGACTGCCTCACCAGCACCACCAATAATCCCACGAGTTGCTAAATCTTTAAAGATAGCCTTACCTGTAAGCTGTGACTTAGCGGCATTAGCAGCATCTTTAGTGAAATCAGCAATAGTCTTTTTACTAGCGTTAGATAGCATTGCCTGTGCAGCCTCAAGAGTCAACCCCTTGCCGCCTTCTGATACAGGTTTTGTTAATTCTTTTAAGGCTTTGTTAAGAACTTCTTTAGTTGGTGTACCAGTTTTAAATATAAGACCAACACCAATACGATCAAGAGTACCTTGTAGAATACCAGAAGTTACAGCAACACCAATATTCTTTTCACCTTCCATTTCATTATAAGTTTGACCTGCATAAATAGCAGAAGGTGCAAGCATACTAGCCCCTAGCGTTACAGCACCTGTTACAGCAGCACCTGCTCCTACAGCACCTGCAGCAGTTCCTACAAGAGGAGCAGCTAAAGCAGACCCTGCAGCAATCATCATATACGGAAGAGACATAGCAGCATTGTTAACAACATAATCAATACCACTAGAGATATCATCCACATCACGCCAATCAACAATACGAGTTCCATACTCTGCAAGTCTTCTGCGATTGCGTTCAACACCCATCTTGCCTACACGGGAATGATACTCGTTATCTGTAAGATCACCCCACATGTTTTGAAGACCAGCCATAGCTTCATCTACACCAATCCAAGCTTGCTCCCATGAATCAGAGTAAGGGTTAAGGGCTTCATTAAGAAGTGTCCTATCCTTAGCTCTACTTGCAACCCTGTTCATGTCATAGTAACTAGACACACCAGATGCTTGAGCACGAGCTAACTCTTCTTCATTGTGGGCAACCTTCTTTAGACCATACTGACGAAAGCCCTCTTTACGCATGGCCTCTTCAATGTTTGTACGAGCAAGATCCCATGAAGATTCGGTAGGTGCATTTTCAAGATCCATCTCTTGAAGGTTCTTTTGATCCCTTCTAAGTTGACCAAGTTGATAGATATCTGCTTCAATATTAGAAGACCACTTTGTAGGTTTAAGAACACCCTCAGATAGTAAACGACTAGAAAATGTTTCACCTTGGTCATTAACAAAGTCAGCAATGATACGACCATTTGGGTCTCTTAAGATCTCTCCATTCTCATCTAGTCTAGGCTTTACATTATTATATCCAAACTCATTCATAAGTTTAGAGACTTCCGCTGTTGATGTTGAACCACCTGCAGTACCTGCTTGAAACTCACCACCAACATAGCGATCAATCTCTGCAGTATCGACACTGGCAAGTCTGTATTTTTCACCAGTGTCGTTATCTACAGCAGTATCTCCATCCAAAAGGGACATGTTAGTTCCTTCAATAAAATTAGAAGGTTTCTCAGCAATCCTATCGAATATTGACATACTATTCTCCTTACTATGTTAAGATTGTTTTACATCTTCAGCAATCTGCTGTTGCATAAATACCATAAAGCCTGTTTCACCCTCATTAGTACCCTTGGTGTTATATTCACCACGGACTTTATCATCAAGAGCAAACCATTCTTTACGCATTGCAGCAATCATATCATTCTGAAGTTGTTCATCAGACTTACTTTCTTGCCCAGGCTTAGACCTAAGGATAGAAACACCTTGACCAATCAGGTTCATTACCTTTCCAGAGTCAACACGCTTTCCATCTTCACGTGTAAAGATACCTTCATTTCCTGGGATACGATCAATAAATGCTTTGTCAAGATATGAAGTGATGTTAGTAACCTTATTACCAGTTGCTTTCTGTTCTGCTGCCGCTGCTGCATACGCAGACTCAAGAATACTACCCATGTAGTTTACAGGTATGTTATTTCTATTCATCCAACGAGCTACTTCAATCCCTTGAGACCCAGAAGCAAACCCAACAGGTTTTATTTCTTTCTTATCAACTGTAATAGTGTCACGCTTAATTAAATCTTCAAGGGCATCACCCATTTGTTTACCAATCTTTAGTTCTCTATCAATATACGCTTGGGTATTTGGAACCAAAGATGGGTCTTCATGGAAAGCAAAAGGATTAAGTTGTTTACCTTGAGAGTTTACATAAAAGATGTTTCCATTATCATCTTTCATTTCAACAGCAGTAACCTTACCTCTTCCACCTTTATCATAGAAAGTTTTTACTGTGCCTGTACGAATAGGAGGTTTAGTAAGAACAGGTTTATCTATTAGGTCTCTAGGGTCACCAGATTTTTCATAAGCAGCAATAGAGTCTTCTGTTTTCTTACCTTCTTTAATAAGAGTAAACACATCTCGCCTACGCTCTTTAGCTAATGCCTTTTCATCAAGACGTTTCTCTTCAGCTAAGGCTTTCTCTTCAGCTTTCTTAGCGGCTACCTTTTTATCAACACGGCCTACATATTGCTTAGCAGCAAAATTCATAGAGCCAGCATGGGTACCGCCCATCAAACGAGAACCAGCATACATAATAGCCATACGCTTAAGTTCATCTTTATCAAAGAGGTCTCCAAAGATACCTGATAGGAAAGACTCAACCTTCCCTACATCTTCAGAGTCAGCATTTTTACCAGCTTCAAGAGCACTGTCTTCAGTTTGACCAGATGTTGATCCATCATCCTTAAAGTTTTCATCAGAAATAATACGATCAATTATGGTTTGAGTAGTAGAATCTAATTCTTCATCGTATTCGTCTTCCATTCCAGTAGCAGGAGGACCCGCTTTAGGTGGTGCGTCAACAGGAGGAGGGGTCTTTCTGCCTGAACCATCATCTAAAAACTCTCCAGATCCACGAGATCCTGAAGGGACAGTCCCTAGTTCTTCATCAATAACTGCTTGAGCTTCTGGATTACCTTCTAGTTCTGCTCTACGGTTTTCAAGTTCTGCAACTCTAGCATTCTTTGCTACTTCTTCAGAAAGTTTTTTATCTGATTCAAGATCTATTAAAGATTGTTTATGTGCTGCATCTTGGGCAACAGCCGCATCAAACTCAGCTTTTAAATTATCATATTGTTCTTGAGAAATCTTAGGCCCTTCAACACCAGCAAGTCTTTTATTAAGTTTGTCCATTTTTGCAGGATCAATTCGATTTGGATTAACTGCTTGAGGATTACCTAAAGAATCATAAATAATATCAGCACCATAATCACGTTTTCCATACATTTTTGGAGTTTGCATATGCGGAGGTGTGTCGTACTCGTCTTCCATTCCTAAAACTTCAGCTTTTGGATCTGGCTTTTGAGCTTCAACTGCAGCAAGAAGTCCTGGATCTACAGGCATTGGTTGATTAGCCCTTGCAGTTTCAGTAGTTCCCTCAAGTAATACTTCATCTCTGATTTGTTGATCTTCACTACGTGGACCAACCGCATCAGGAACTTTAGGACCAAAAGGACCATCTGGGTTTGGAGGAACATCATCCATTGATGGGACCTGTTCTTTCTGTGCTTCAACTGCAGCAAGGAGTCCTGGGTCTACAGGTAGTTTATCTCTAGTCATAGCCTGTAGTTGGTTATCATCTAGATAAACAGGCCCCTCAGGTGTATTAACAAATGCACCCATGTCATCCTCATAGACATCATTGTCTAAAAGAGTTCCTACTTTTTTAGAAACAACAGCATCATCAGAGTCATCTTCAGAAGGGTTATAAGGTTTAAAGAACAATTCTAGTTCATCACGCCTACGGTTTTCCAATCCTGGAATAACCTTACCATCAGCCATACGAAACTCTGAAGCCTCTTTCTTAAAGGTTTCAAAGTCACCAGAGTTAAGAGCAGCACGTGCCTTACTGTTTTCAAACTGTGGGCCACCAATGTTATACAGTAGCGACTTAACAGCAGCTTGTTGATTAGGATTAAGATCAGCTGAAACAAGACTGTTATAGTCTTGATCGGTCCTAGCCATTTCTTTAAGAAGCCTTTCATTAGCTGCCTCTTCAGAAATGGTATCACCCATCTTAACACCCTCAGTAAATCCATATCCAATTGTAGGAATACCCGCAGAATCAAGATAAGCTTCATTACGAAACCCTTCTTTGTTCTTAAGGAAATCCATATACATCTTATTAGACATCGTTGGTCCTGGCCTTGTAGGCGCTACAGGAGCTTGGCTTGTTGTTGTAGGTTTGGGCGGCACAGCGTTACCATAAGAGGGGGTTACTGCTGCAAGAGCCTCATCTCCTGACTTAGGGGTCCCACTAGAAAACAAACCACTAATTAGATCACTAAAGAAGTTACCACTGCCCTCTGCAAGATACACAGGGCCACCATTAGCTTCATACTGTGGAACATTAGCAATTCTTTTTGCTGCTTCTTGAACACTCATCCCTTGATTAACTAAATTAACTAGTTTGTTTAACGTAGCATTATCTGTAGGTAGCCCCACTGCTATTGCTGCTTTAGCAAACTCATTACCATCTATGTTGGCTGCTGGCATTTGACCACCATGTGCAGCGTACTCAGGGATTGTACCACCTTGTTGTGCCTGTACAGCACGACCAGCATTGTTCATTTGCTCTATCTGTGGCTCAAACATACGTGTAGCTTCAGCGTTCATTACAAACTCACCTGGGGTTAACCATGCGGGTACTGTGTCAGTTCCCTTAGGTTCTCCAGGATGATCAGGGACACCCTGCATCATTGGGGGTATTGGCCCCATGTCAACACTGCTGCCCTCATAGAACTCAAAGGAGGTCATGTTGCCGTAACGATCTTTATTAGTATAACTTTTAAGTTTCATTACTTACCTCCACTTGAGCTATCATTGTTTCCACCTTGGTTATATTCAGGATGTCCGGGAGGTGGAGATGACGGTTTTGATGGTAGTCCATCTTTATTATTATAGTTCGCAGGATTTGCAGGGCTACTTGGTGCAGGAGTACTCGGCTTAGAGCTAAAGCTACTACCACCAGTAGATGCAGGTGTCATCCCTGCTCCACTAACAATATCACTAATAGACGTTGTTTCATCTGAAGAAATAGCTTTAGATGGATCTAAACTATCTAGCACTGCTTGCACTGCTGATGATGGTTTTGAAGAACCCATCTGTGGACCAGACAACTCATCGGGTACTGTGTTAGCGCTAGTAGGAGAAGTTCTGTCGCTTATTATATCAAATTGTTCTTGACTTAGGGGCACTTCTCTTTCAAAAGGAGTTCCTTTAAATTCAGTCTTTGTTCCTTTAGATATATTAGCATTAACAAAACTAACACCATCAATCATAACAGTTGTCCCACCTTGAGGGTTTTGCATCTGTCCACTATCACTAACCATAAGAGGTCCTTGATCTGATTGAACATAATCACCAGGCTGAGTACCCCACACAGGGCCAGTTGGTATATTTCCAAACTCATCTGTTTTAGCATTAATTGTATTTTGTGTAATAGTATTAGAAAGGTTTTCAATAGGAGAGTTTTCTCCGCGTCTACGAGCAGCACGGGCACCCTCTACAGTTGTTATGCTTGGGTCCATATCCATCTGCTTATAGATAGAGTTGTCATAGCTGCCAAGAAAAGAACTAACAGGGCTTTCACCAGCTGCTCTTAGTTTTCCGTAACCACTATCAGATCCAAACAAACCACCCTCAGTGCCTACACCATATGCATTTCCAAGCCAAGAGTCTTCACCTGTCATTTTAGTATAAGACTGTGCGGGTGCTCCTGTGATTGGATCATAAGCCCTGCCCTTATCTGCAAACACGTTACCCTGTGCATCATAAGTTCCTGGGTCACCATAGGTATATTTAGAGTCTTGCCCCATATTTAAAGAGTCAGCCATAAAATTACCAACAACAGGAACAGCCCTTACAATACCTGCAGGGTTTTGAACACCCTGTGTGTATCCATAAGACTGTGCTTGATTAATTCTAGCTTGATTATAAGCCTCAGCTTGTTGATTCTGTAAGTCACCTCCAGCTTGTAGGGGGTCTTGCGTATACGCAGGAGCCGCTGTACCTTGCTGTGTACCCATAACTGGGGGAGGAGTAGCGGGGCTACCCTGAAGACCTGCAGGAGGAGGTGCTATGGGTGCTTGTGGGGGTGCAAAAGAAGAAGGACCATAACGAAACCCATATTTAGGTTGCAACGAATAAGTTGGCTGATAGGGTATTGGCATATTTAAGCTCCTTTAGATAGAGGTCCACCATATGATACTTCGATCTCTTCGTTAATTGGGCCACCTGATTGTTTATAGCGAACCTTAGATAGAGGCCCACCAACATAACCGCCTTGGCTAAACAAACCAAAGGCTTTACCAGCAAGAAGACCTGCCCCAATATAGGGCATAGCAGCACCAAGACCAGCCATAGCGCCGCCAGCAGCGCTTGTACCAGCAGCTGTAGTAGCCGCCGTAGTGGGTGCAGCCATTTGACCAGCACCAGCAGCAATCTCTGCAGCTGTAGCACCTTCTGTGACAAGGTTTGCCAAGGCTGGCCCACCCCCTGGTCCAATGTTTGCTGTCGCAGCATTAGCCATATTACCTGTAAGAGGTCCTGGGGTACGTGTAGGTGTGCTTGTAAACGCTGCCTTAACACCCTCAACACCCTTTTTAATATATGGGTTAACAGTGTCTTTAACAGATTGAAATGCACTTTCAAGATATGGATCAGCCATTTTTTTTGCTTTGTCAGTTGCAACACCCTTTGCCATTTGCATTGCTTGTTCTTCTAGCGTAGGGTCTTGGGGTCTCCCAACAGGGCCTGATTGATATCGTGGCCCTTGCCGCCTTTGCTTATTACCAGCTTGAGCTACATTAATCATTACTTGCCTCCACTAGAGGTTGATTTAGTTTCTGAACCAGCACCTGCAAGATTAGCAAAGAAGTTTGCAAGAGAAGTATCTTTTGCTTCAGCTTCTTTTTGTGCTTGCTGTTGAAAGGTTGTTCCAGCTTGACCGATTTGTTCAACACCCATACCCGCCATTGCTTGACGATCTGATTGGTATTTACCAGCACGATCTGCTAGTGCTCCTTGCATCGCTGCTTGACTACGTGCAGACCCTAGAGCACCTCCTGCTGAGGCTTGTCCTAAAGAAGAACCCATAAGATTCTTAAGAGAACGTTCTTCTGCAGCACGAGTGTCATAAAGACCAGTACCACGAACAGCTTGCTCACCTAGTTGTTGTTGATAAGAAAGAGCACGTTGTTGCGGCTCATTCAAAGCTGCTACTAGTCTATTTGGATCTGCTTGTGTTTCTCTAAGACGAGCAAGATTAATATCAAGACCTTCTTTTACTTGTGGTTTAAACTCTTCTGGGATACCAGAAACTTGTGTTTGTGTGCTACCGCCGCCACCACTACTCATTTACATTCTCCTTTATAATACCATGTGCTGAGTAGTAGATCTCTGCACCGTATTTTAATTTTAGTAATTCAACATAATTTTGAGAGTGTCCTTCTGCTCTTATAGAGTCAGCCCTCCATTTTAACCCACCATGATGCTTTACATGTTCTAGCATAGCATTAAATAGTTTAATTACAGTAAAAGGAGTGCTGTTATCACTATCTACAATGCAATCTTTTACGTCCATAGTGTATTGGTTATTATAGTAGCTTTGATATGTAGAGGCTAAAAGAAATCCTATAAGTCTATTGTCTTTATATTCACCAATAGCTAAGTAATGTGGGTTACTTTCTTTTTGTTTAGCTACAATATTTAAGAAAAAAGAAATCCATATGGCTTCGTTTCTTTCGTATCCACCATATGTATTTTCTTTAGTTGACTTATTCATAAGCTGAATAGCTTCAAATACGTCATTGTCCTCAATAAGTTTTATCATTCTGCTCTTACCTTGTTTTGTAAATCTGCAAAGTTAGTAGACTCTTTAATGTCTTTAATTAACTTTAGATTTTGTTGCTCAAGATCGTTAAGTAGTTTAATTACTTCAAGCAATGTAAAATCAAGAGCAGGTTGATCCGTAATAGGCGGGTTTTGTACTGCCATTACTTAACGCCTCCTTTTAAGATACCTAATTGCATACCTGATATATTCCATGCTTTAGTATTACTACCTGTGTAAGCGCTACTTGTATCTGCAGCTGCATCATCAACCCTGTAATTAAGAAATCTACCAGTAGTACGTACATCAGTTTTATACGAACTAGCTACAATAAAATCATTTACAGTTAGCTTATTTGCTTTTGAACCAGACTGTGTATTATCTTCAGGCGTAGTCAAATATGCAAGCTCACCAGGATTATTAGTAGCCCTCGCTCTAAGCTGTAGAGTAGCACGTTGCGGTTCACCACCAACAGTTGTGATTGTCCCACCATCTGCCCACAAAGCAATACTGCTTAATGTTTCAGTGTCAAAGTTTGGTGTAATAGACAGCTGTTCTCTTTCGGCATAAGATATATAAGGTGTACCACCAAAATCAAAACCTAAATCTGCTGACCTAATACGATTAAACAATGTTCCAGATGTGTATCCACTTTCTGCAAAGATAGGGAACAACTTATTAGGGTTAGTCTGGTTGCTTGACCAAGGCCTTACAATATCAAACGTAGTACTAATAGATGTTCCTGATGTGCTTTGAGTAGGATTAGTTGTTGCTACTGTATTACCCTCTGCTGCAGCCACTAAGGCTGTAGTTGTCGGGGCAACACTAGCTGCTACTACTTGCGTAGCTGGACTAAATGCAGTTACATAGTTAGCTGTAGAGCTAAACTGGCTAGGACTAATATCAATGGTTGTAGGTGCAGATGTACTATCCGGTGTTACAATCAGTGCGTTATTAGTACTAATCTCAGCAAGTGCTGCAAGCAATGCGCTTTGAAGCGTAGCTACAGTTCCGTTAGGCTTAGCTAACTCAGTAGAGTTTTGTGTAGCATCTGGATTATAATATAATGCAAGATAAGCTGAGTCACTTGAGACACCCGAATCACCATACGTACTATCATTAGCTGCTGGTGTAAAGCTAGGGTCAAGAAGCCTACCTGGGCCTTCACCATAATGCCTGTCAAAAATTACACTACTACCACTTGTTGTATTAATAGTAATAGTAACCCTAGTCATTTTAGCATAAATAGGGTTAACACCTTCGGTTACTACAATATTACTACTTGTTGAGTTAGAAATTAAAGGCGACACTAGTGTGCCAGTTCTTGAATCCCCTGGAGTTACAGTATAAGCAAAAGAACCTGTTACATTTTTTCTATCTGCGCTAGTAAATGTAAGCACTTCGTTAGAACGACTTACAGTAAAGTAAGTTGTATCTGTCCAAGCTGCTTGTAACGCGGTAGCTATTTCAACAGCTGTTATTTCTTCTACATTAGTAGGTGAACTTCCAGAGTCAGGATCAAATGCTGTTGTACTATCAAAGTTTATTGTTACAGGGTTTCCTTCAGGTGGCGTAATAGTAATACGATCTGTTGTACTATGTGCTGCTCGACCTGCTCTTGTTTGAGCACCTGTAAATGTGCTGTTACTAAAACCAGCAGGTAAACTACCTGTACTAGCTACTGTAACTGTAAAGTTATTGCTTACAATTCCAACTGCTGCAGCTGTAGCTGTAACAAGACCTGTCCCTGTAGTTGTACTCCATCCGCTATTAGCATTTATAAGCCCACTGACAGCTGTTACAACTGTAGCTCTAGTTTGAGTACCGCTAAGTACTGTAGTGCTTGTAGAGGCATCTGGGAACGTTACTGTAAGTACTGGTTGTGGAATACTGTTATCAACACCTGTAGTAACTACACTTACTGAAGAAGTAAGATTGCCACCAAAAGTTGTTTCACTATAACCTGTACCTTGATAATCAGTTGCAAAAGCAATTGTTAAGGCACTATGATTCCCACCGTTAACTGAAGTAAATCTTATATTGTTTCCATTAGTTGCAACACTATAGATAGCAGAAGAACTACCATTAAAGACGCTAAGAGCAGATAGTTTAGACACAATATCATCTCTAATCGCCGCTTGATTTGTGAGATTTTTTGTAAGAGTAATTGTCTCGTTGATTGCACCTTGTACTCCACTTACGGCTGGTGCCGTAATAGTCATTGAAATAGCAGGACTAAGTGCCGCTGTAATACCATACACACCTACCCCTGTAGTCGTAGAATTAGGCGAAATATTAGTTGTTGAACCACTACCAGACACTGCAAAAGTAGAAGTACTAAATGCACGAGGCCCAGGAACGTCAGACGTAAGTGTAAGAATATTAGTAGATGCAGTAGCTGTAAAATCTGCCAATGCATTATTACTATTAATATAATCACGAATAGCCGCAACAAACTGCGTCATAGTAATTGTAGCACCATCAGCATAGCTAGTACCAAGAATAGCACTAGCAGGGAAACTAACATTACCAATACTAGCATCACCGTTAATAATTGCGCTAGCGCCACCATCAAGGTGGGTAGATTTATCACGATCATAAGTAAATGTTGCTGAAGATGGATAAGTTAGTGTGCTTACTGCGTTAACAGTATTAGGCCCAGTATCACCTGTGACTGTAAGATCTACAACTTCAAGCACATCAGTAGTAAAGCTACTAAATGTACTAACAGCTACTGTTTTAACAGCTTTAGTTCCTACTGTTTTTTTAGGCGTTTTACCATTAATAGTAACTGCTTGAGTCTCTCTTTTACCGCGATTAGTATAGCCTGCATTGCCACTGTTGCCAGTAGCCGCAATAGTCGCAGTTGGGATACCGCCTCCTTTAATAGGCCCAACATCACCTGCAGCAACCGCATCAAGGTCTCTAATAGTCCATGTATTGTCTCTGTAATTCCAGATAAGAGCTTCATCGCACTCGCCTCCAGTTGAGTTTAGTGTAGGATAACACACCCATATTTCTTCTTCTTGATGATTCTGAAGGGTAAACAATTGACGTTCATGTATTGGGTTTAGGTTATTATAAAAGTATTGAGTAACCCGTTTACCAGATAACGATTGTATATTTCCTGGGTTTCCAGAAAATGTGTAAATGTCGTTAGCGCCTACTACAAAATGTTTACCATCATATTCCACAACAGCACCTGTAGTAAGGCACCCATACTCATCTGTATTAGGAGCAAATGAAACAGGTGCAGTGGCGTTACCAGTAAGGCGCATAACGTGAATACTGTCTGTACTATAAATGTACATATTACCCTGCAACGATTTCATTTCTTGAATAACATTTGTTTCAGACAAAGTAAATTCGTCTGCTGTACTTACACCTGCTGCAAATGGGTTCCAGTTATTTGGAACAGACCCTGGAACTGCAACATCTGATGTACGCACTACACCCGAAAGTCTACGAATAATTTTTGCATTATTAGTTGAGTCTACTTCTGTAAGATCACCAGCAACCAGTAGATCACCAAATGATTGTACTATACCAGCACGAACATCAACAATATTTCTAGATTCAATTGTTACTTTTACAGAATCCCCTACAGTAAGACCGCCAATTACAATAACTGTGGTATTAGTAGATGTGTCTGTGTAAATTTGAAAGTTATTACCTGTTACAGTAGGTGTAGTTCCTGGTAGGGTTCCTGGAACAAAGTTAGTACCGTTTACTGTCCCTGACCCAGCAGGACTACCTGCTTGTGCTGATTTATTATTAGTCCCTGTAACAAGAATTTGATTAGTAGAAAAGTCTACTTTTTGTCCAAGATCAAATACTGTAATTGCACCTGCTGAATATGTATCATTAAACACTTGTTGCTCAACTTGATAGCTATCCCATCCAGGAAGTTCTGCAAGTACTATATTATTAATATCTGTGTTACCTGCAGTATCAAGAATGTAATGCGGTTTATCAATACCGTTATTTAAAATAAAAGCAAAACCACCACTAAACAAAGTATGTTGCCAACCGTAAGTTGTAAATGCAAACCCGTTTGTCATACTAGCAGGTGTAATATCTTTCTTTGTACCTAGATGATCTTGAATATAAACTTTCTGACCCACTGTAATACCAGCACGTATATAGTCTACTACCCAAATATAATAACAACCATGTGGTGCTTTGTTGGGGTTTTCCCAGACTGCAAAGTACCTAACTTGCCCAAATGCTTCATTAGCAGGTACAAGATCTTCTACAATATTATTAAGCAGTAGCTCACCAGTAATTTTACGAACTGCACCATCTTTAAACCTAACATTGCGTACATTTGTAAATACGTTTGGTGCTAAGGCAACAGGAGGAGTATCTATGATTACCCCTTGCGATGCGATATCGGTAACAGAAATTGTTTCTTCTGCCATATTACTCCTCCGTTAATTAGTCGTTATGAGCATTCCTTTTGGCCTGTAAGCGGGTCGATGAAGCAAGCCTCAACCTTTCCCTCTTCTTCAGCCATTTCCTCATTCTCGCTAAGTACCTTCTCTTCCTCTTCCAAGGTTTCGTTGAAGATACCAAATCTTTTTCCACTGATCCTGAACGTAGTGCATCCCTTCGCCCCGCCCTTCCAGGCATCAACATACACTTGTTTAAATTCCTCATATGAGACATCATCTCCCACATTACAAGTTTTAGAACACGCTGAGTCAACATAGTGTTGAGACAACAGCAATACTGCTAAGTGGTCTTGAACTGAAATATCAGATGATGTCCTCCCTTCTACCCCTCTTGCATAAGCGTAATCCTCTACACGCTCTACACGAGGTCCTTCAAATGTTTGGATAGTACGATCATAATAGTGACTAAATACTGGCTCTATCCCACCAGTAACATTATCTGCCACGAGACTAATAGTCCCAGTAGGAGCAATGCTAGTAAGGTGGCTGTTACGTATGCCATGTTCTCTAATCTCCTTTTTAACGGATGCTGGAAGTGTACGTACAAAGTTAGACTTTAGATACTCTTTACGATACATAGGGAACGCACCTTTTTCTTTTGCAAGAAGTGCTGATGCCCGATAACAATTATCTCTCAAACAAGCAAATACTTTCTCTGACCAATTAAGAAATTCAGGAGAAGCGTAAGGGTACCCTAGAAGCTCACCAGCGTTAGCTAGCGCAGTTACACCTAGTCCCATACGTCTTTTAGCCTTAGCCTCATCAGACTGCTCTTTAAGCGGGTAAATAGTACGATCAATAATATTATCCATAGCACGTACTACATGTGGGATATCTTTCTTAAACTGTGTAAAGTTAAATGTATAATTACCATCACTTTCATCAAGGTATTTTACTAAGTTAAAGGAACCTAATAGACATGCACCTTGCGGGGGCAACGGCTGCTCACCACATGGGTTAGTGGCTTCAATAGTCTCACAGTACCACAAGTTATTCATCTCTTGTATACGGTCAATAAACAGAACCCCAGGCTCTGCCCAATCCCATGTCGAGTTCATTATTTCGTCCCAAACCATTGAGGCCGATAAAGACCCACGCACAACACCATCAAAGACAAGATCGTACTCGGTATCACTATCCAGAGCTTCCATAAATGCATCTGTAATCCCGACTGAGATATTAAAACCTGTGAGCTTATCACTGTTGCGTTTAGCCCTAATAAAATCAAGAATATCAGGATGGTCAATCCTAAGGACACCCATTTGTGCTCCACGCCTGTGACCAGACGAAGCAATTGTTTGACACACTGCATCAAAGATACCCATGAAAGAAACAGGACCAGAGGACTGAGAATCGAGAGAATTAATATGGTCGCCACGAGGTCTGAGTCTAGAGAAATCGTATCCAATACCACCCCCTTTACGCATTGTTTCAGCGGCTTCTGCTGCACGTTTCATGATAGACTTCATGTTGTCATCAATGATCCCTGAAACAAAACAGTTAAATGCAGTAGTAATACGCCGACTGCCCATTGCGTTTTGAACCCTACCTGCTGGTAAGAATCTCATATTTCCAAATATGTCTTCTAGCTCTAGTTGATGTTCCTCAGTATCATTAAGTGCTGCTGCCATTCGTTTTACTTTATCATCAAAGGACTCACCCTCTTGACGATATTTCATAGCATCAATCTCTTCAGAAATAGATGTGGATGGACCAACGTACTCTACGTTTCTCATAGTATTATTACCTCTTTGTTAAATAGAATTTTGTCTATAAGGGGTATATACTATTGTACTTGTTTCATCCTAGTTACAAGTCGCTCAGCACGATTTGGTACTTGATTATACCAACGGCTATCAACCATTTGATTTGCGGCCTCTTGCCAATTACTAATTGCCACAGCTGCAATAAACTTTTTAAACTTACTAAGCCTTGGCCTCCCCATATTAAACATCATATTAGCAATAATTAGTTGAACTTCATCGGGCAATACTTCAAAACTGGGGAAGAGCGTTTCACATTCTTCAAGCACCACGATGATGTCGCTAGCAAAACATTCGTTGACTCTATCTTCTGAGACAGGCGTTCCGACAGGTTGTCCATACTCCACATCATCCACCAAAATAAGGTGCCCAATACCAAAAGTTGGATACCCAAGATGGTCCATATAGATTTCATATTTACATCCCTCATCAATAAACAAATCTTCCTTTAGTTTATCTATATTCATTTGGTTAGCCTCTTTTGCTTTTCATATGTCCTTAAACCGCCAATCCCCAACATACCGCCTAGAACAGGCAACAGGGTGCTCATGTCAAACTCAGGTAGGGTAGGTAGTTGAGTACCTGTTAGGGCCACTACAAAGAGCAGTATGGGCTGTAAAACAAAATGATATGCAAAGGCAGAGGCGCACACCCAACCAACCGCTGGTCTCCACCCACCTTTAAAAACACTACCACTAGCGGCTTCAGCCTTGTTAACTTCTATTTGAGCAAGTGCTAACTGTTGAGCATGTTTTTCACCCATAGTAGCAAGCTCGTGTGCAATCCTAGCCTTTTCATCTGCATCAGGAATAAACTTATCTAGTAGGCTTGTTACTGGCCCAATAAGTGCTTGAATCATGTTGCTTCTCCTCGTGCTTTAATACACTTTCCTTGTACAGGATAATGAAAAGGTACACCTTCAATAATATCTTTTCCCATTTCAATTGTCCTCTCTTGACATTGTTCTAATTCTTTATACGGGCCTCTTGTATCTTGTGCCATGAAACAATTCATAGTGCCTGTGATACAAACCAACACCCATGCCTCAAACATGTTATCCTCCGTTTGCTATTTTTTGTAGGTACATTATCCACCAAATGATACCTCCACCACCACCTCCAACAATTACAATAGATAATATAATACTTAAAATAAGATCTTTCTTTCTTGCTTCTTCCTCAAGCACTCTCTTTATTTCAGCACGTTCATTAGCAATCTCAGCCTGAAGTCTTTCCCATTGCCCTGGCTTTCCATATAGCTGAAAGATAGATCGTAGTTCTTTACGCATATCTTCTAGTTTTTCTTTACGAAAATGCTTTTCAATAGCTGAGTCTTCTGCTAAAGAAAACTTAGATTTCTTTTTTCTGGCTGCACCAAATTGAAGTTCTGCTTCTCCTTGAGCGTAACGAGCAACTGCATTACTCATAGAGGAAAGGTCACGACCCATCTCTATACCTTTTTTAATTGCTGAATGCCCTGCAGATAAGGCGGCGAAAGCTGACACTGGGTCGATCATTCTAGTATACCCTCACATTTTCTGTGTTAATGTATTTTGGAATACAATAGGCTGTCACTCGATCCTTTGCATTTACATAATCGTTATATTTATAATTACCGTATTGTTTAGAAACCTGACTGGCGAAGTAGAGGCAGTCGTTAATATTATAGAAGTACATATCTCCGCTAGTTAGTTTTCTTGTTTCTCCTGTCCCCAGATATACTAATAGGAGAAACACGTGCGTCATAGTTTAGTTATTAGCATAACGGCTACAGCTATTACTGATGCTGTTGATAGCATAAGCATAGCCTCTAGCCGCCACATCCTTTTGTCTAGTGACTCTAGTTTACTGTTCACCATTTCATATCTGATAGCACATTCTTTTTCGTGTGCGTCTAGTTCCATTTGGACTTTAAGCTCTGGTTCTAATGACATCTTCATTATCCTGCAATCTCATAAACATTACAAGCTACATGAGATGATCCACTTTGAAATTGACCAGTTTGACCAGTGCTTCCTGCTCTAAATTGTAATTTAATTGCTATAGCAGAAGTTGTATGATCAGCAGGAGCTATTTTTTGTTTGAAAGCAAAAAAGAATGGAAACCAAATTGAGTCTCCCAGCTTGCCAAGGTTGTCTCCTGCTAAAACGTATGCGTTTCCTGATGCACCATTGTAGTAACTTTTGATGTATCCTAAGACATCTTGGCTTGATGGTGCAAAACCACGCATATTGCCGGTAAAATCTAAAATGATTGTTGATGATGAAGACACTGGTGTGTAAGTAAAACTACTGCCAGTTACATCTGCATAAGCGTCAGATGTTTGAGTTTGTGTAGCAGTCATTTGATGGTAATGCTGTGCTGTATTGATTAAAGAACCACTAGGCATATTTGCAGAAGCAAGCGTTGGAATCCCAGCAGATGTAACTGCGCTAAGAGACTGATTGTT
>Ga0075479_10000163_pt1 | contig 25607 bp, 16 predicted proteins | sample DEB08_DNA_8_FD_76341 | JGI IMG/M metagenome (GOLD analysis project Ga0075479, IMG submission 76341) | Aqueous microbial communities from the Delaware River and Bay under freshwater to marine salinity gradient to study organic matter... | ecosystem: Environmental > Aquatic > Marine > Coastal ... | reverse complement strand
CAACAGGGATCCCCGCAGCACCGTCTGCACCGATTCCCCGCCGAGCCAGTTCTTTGCGCAGCACCCGAGCCAGTGGGTCAACGCGGGTCCGAGTCAGATCTGCAATCTGAATGCGTGACGGATCCAGGCGTGCACCAGCCCCGGTGACACTGATGACCGGAATCTGCAGTCTCGCGCAGGTGGCGAGCAGAAACACCTTGGACGTCACATTGTCAATCGCGTCGACCACGACGTCGGGGCGCGGTGTCAGCAGTGCTTCCGAAGTGGCGGCCTCAAAAAATGCCTGTACAGGATCAACACTGACCTCCGGGTTGATTGCCTGCACACGCTCTGCAAGCAGCAACGCCTTGGATCGACCGACCGTTTCCGGAAACGCCTGAAGCTGGCGGTTCAGGTTTGTGACGCACACGTCATCGAAATCGACCAGCGTTAGTCGACCGGCGGCTGACCTCGCGAGAGCTTCCACCAGATAGCTGCCCACGCCGCCCAGCCCGAAAACTGTCATGTGCGCGCCCTGCATGCGTCGCACGCCATCCATACCGAGGAGTCTGACGAGACGATCCCAGCGTCGATGTATTTTTTCCGGCGGCGGTGGAAAGCGTATCTCTTCGCGACGCTGTTCGGCCGTTGGAATCTTCAGCCAGGCTCGCTCCCGAACCTGTCGCGGTAATTCGGTATGGAGTTCCGGTGAAGCACTGCCGATTTCGCAGGGGACGGGCTGGGCACCGGCGTTGCAGCGATCTGACAGTTCGGCAGCAGAAGGCGTTTCTCCACCACAACAGTCACCGCGTTTGTATTGCTCGTTGCTGATGGAAGATCCCTGATCCGATCGGGAACTCATGGTGCCTGCTCCCAATTCGACTACTGGAACCCCAGAACGTCAGCCATCGAATACATACCGGGTTCACGAGTGACTGCGAAACTGGCGGCAGCAAGAGCACCATAGGCATAGCTGTCTCGTGTTTGCCCCTTGACCGCCAGATCAATGGTCTCGCCCATCATCCCGAAGACGATTGTGTGCTCCCCCACGTTGTCACCGGTTCGCAGAGCGTGATAACCAATTTCGCCACGCGGTCGCCGACCAATACGCCCCTCTCTGCCGTGCACATGGTCCTGTTGGCCCATCTCCTCTGCCACGATCCGGCCAAATTCCAATGCTGTCCCGCTGGGAGCATCTTCCTTGAACCGATGGTGTCTTTCGATCACTTCGACGTCGACACCGGCCGGGTTGTCCTTCAGCACGCGCGCTGCTTCGCGCACAAGTTTCATCACCAGATTCACGGCAACACTCATACTTGGCGCCATGACAATCGGGATTTGCGTGGCAGCAGCCTGAACCTTCACTTGCAGTTCCTGCGAGATGCCGGTTGTCGCGACCACAAGTGGAATACGGCGTGCGGTACATAACTGCACCACGGATTCCAGTCCCTCCGGCGTGGAGAAGTCAATGATCACGTCAAGGTCGCACTCCGGGGCAGTCGTGACTGGAACACCACAGGTCCCTGATCCGGCCAGCTCACCGGCATCGCGGCCCAGAACCGGACTCTCAGCACACTCGAGGGCAGCCGCCAACTGCATCCCCGGATCCGCCCGAGTCAATGCAACCACTCGCTGTCCCATCCGACCGCCAGCACCATTCACTCCAACTTTCAGCACCATTGTTGTCTCTCTCCGGAGTATCCGCCGCTGTCTCCGCTGGTCCTCCAGGAGGCTTTGCGGTGCGGAAAGGAACCCAGTCGCAAGGCCAGAGGCGAAACGCAGACCGGATGTGATTGATGGCTGTCGTCCCGACCAGTTGCGGATCTGCCGTACTGTTGCAGACCGAGACCGCAGTTGCGAGGTTGCTCGACTGCAATCTGGAGATCAGCGGTCGGCGATGGCCACGTAGTCGCGTTCGGTCGCGCCTGTGTAGACCTGTCGTGGTCGATAAATTCTGCTGGATTCGTCACTCTGCTGTTCTCGCCAGTGTGCCAGCCAGCCAGGCAGTCTGCCAAGAGCGAACATCACGGTGAACATATTGGTTGGAATTCCCATCGCGCGATACAGGATGCCGCTGTAGAAATCCACATTCGGGTACAACTTGCGATCGACGAAATAATCGTCCTCAAGCGCGATCTTTTCCAGATTGGAAGCGATCTCAAGAAGCGGATCATCTACGCCCAGTTCCTGCAGAACTTCACCGGCCATTTTTCGCAGGATAGTCGCCCGGGGATCAAAGTTCTTGTAGACGCGGTGCCCGAAGCCCATCAGACGGAAGTCGTTGTTCTTGTCCTTGGCCATCGCTACGTACTTGCGATAGTCGCCACCGTCGTCATGAATCATCTGCAGCATCTCAAGCACCGCCTGATTGGCCCCGCCGTGCAGCGGTCCCCACAGAGCACTAATGCCCGCTGAAATGGATGCGAAAATGTTCGCCCGACTACTGGCCACGATTCGCACCGTGGACGTCGAACAATTCTGCTCGTGATCCGCATGCAGAATCAACAGCATGTTCAACGCTTTGACAAGCACCGGGTTAATGGAATATTCCTCTGCCGGAACGGCAAACATCATGTGCAGGAAGTTGGCACAGTAAGACAAATCATTGCGGGGATAGATCGTGGGCTGACCAATGGACTTCTTGAAGGCATAAGCTGCAATTGTGCGGACCTTTGCCAGCAGCCGCACGATGTTTGCATCAGACTGATCGTCTTCAGAACCCGGGTAGTAGGTCGACAGCGACGAAACCATTGCTGACAGGATTGCCATGGGATGGGCGCTGGGCGGAAATCCCTCGAAGAACTTCTTCATGTCTTCGTGGATCATGCTGTGGTAAGTCAGCTGCTCGCGGAATGACTTCAGTTGATCCGGTTTCGGCAATTCACCATAGAGCAGCAGCCAGGCCGTTTCCACAAAGTCCGACTTTTCCGCAAGCTGCTCAATCGGGTAGCCGCGGTACCTTAAAATGCCCTTCGCGCCGTCGATGTACGTCACTGCACTCTGACAGGCACCGGTGCTGTTAAAGCCCGGATCCAGGGTGATTGCCCCCGACTCGCTGAGCAATCGAGTGATATCGATCGCCGTGTCGTTTTCCACTCCGCGAATCAGCGGAAGCTCATACACCTGTCCATCAACACTTAGGCTGGCCGTCGACATCGCTCTGCTATCCCTGACGGCCGGATCGCTCGCATCCGGCCCTGAGTACTGCTGCACCAACGCGGAATGGCGATGGCTTTTCGAGAATCCAGTGAGCACTGCAAATCAGAACCCCCCGGAAGTGGAACAAACTAGCACGACAGCCGCAAAAGTAAACTCAAACGGCCGGAATGCTCATTTACGAAACCGGTCCGTTGCCTCGCCTGGCGATTCGCTGCGACTGCACGGGTTGTGCTATTATTACTCGATCAGCCAAACCGACAACCACCATACATTCGCTGGAATTCTCCGCCACATGTCTCAGGATTCGCCGACTCCCGAAGAACTCGCCCTCGGATACATCGAGCAGCTGGAATGGCCACCCTATTCTGTGCAGGAACAGGCCATTTATTCGTGGTTTGAGTCGGAAGACGGAATTCTGGTCTGCGCCCCTACCGGAACTGGTAAGACCGTGATTGCCGAAACGGCGTTGTACGAAGCACTGATGACCGGAAAACAGGCATGGTATACCACACCGCTGATCGCACTCACTGAACAAAAGTACCGAGAATTACAGGCAACTGTGATTCGCTGGGGATTCACAGCACAGCATGTCGGTCTGATTACAGGTAATCGCAAGGAAAACCCGGACGCCCCCATTTTGGTGGTCGTGGCAGAGGTTTTGCTCAACCGCCTGCTGGATCCGAACGAAACCACCGGCGACCAAATCTCTGCCGTGGTGATGGACGAGTTCCATAGCTTCAATGATCGTGAACGAGGGATTGTGTGGGAGCTGACTCTCGGACTTCTACCAAAACATACCCGTCTGCTGCTGATCAGCGCAACCGTAGGAAACGCTGCGGAATTCGTTGTCTGGCTTTCACAAATGCACGGACGCCAGCTGAGGTTGATTCAAAGTGAAGAGCGGAAAGTGCCGCTGGACTTCCGCTGGGTCGAAGATCAGCTGCTTCCGGAGCAACTGGAGTTGATGGCGGAAGGCGACGAGTCTCTGCGTTACACGCCTGCTCTTGTTTTCTGCTTTAACCGCAGCGAGTGCTGGAACGTCGCCGATCAGCTTCGCGGACGGCGACTGCTGGCTGATGGCCAGCAGCAGCAACTGGCCAGTGAGCTTGATAAGACTGACTGGAGCAAAGGAGCAGGAGGAAAGCTTCGACAGCTGTTGCTGCGCGGAGTGGGACTTCACCATGCGGGTCTGATCCCGCGATATCGTCGGGTTGTTGAAGATCTGTTCCAGAAGAAGCTTCTGAGTATCTGCGTCTGTACCGAGACTCTGGCTGCCGGGATCAACCTGCCCGCCCGCTCGGTCGTCATGACGACCCTGATGAAAGGACCGCGCGGTCGCAAGACTCTGATCGACAGCAGCTCAGCCCACCAGATGTTTGGTCGCGCGGGCCGCCCCCAGTTTGACACACATGGATACGTGTTCGCCACGGCTCATGAAGACGATGTTCGAATCCTGCGGTTCCAGAAGAAGATTGATCAGATTCCTGAAGACACAAAGGATCCCCACCTGATTCGGGCCCGCAAAAACCTGAAACGAAAGATGCCGAAGCGCAGGGATGGAGTCCAGTACTGGCAGGAATCGCAATTCCTGCGGCTCAGGGACGCACCGTCGGCGAAACTGGCCAGCCGTGGAGAAATCCCGTGGCGACTTCTCGCCTGGTTGATTCGTCGATCCGGAACCGTGAAGACCGTGGAAGACGCAATCCATCGCCGACTCCTCAGCCCGACAGAGAAAGAAAAAGCACTGAAGCAGTTGCGAGGTCGCCTGATGACACTCGAAGCTGCAGGCTTCCTCACACTTGACCCTCCGCCACCGCGGCATTTTGACCAGCAGCACGGCGGCGTTCCTGATCCGCTGACCTTTAATTCGCGATTGGCCACTGCAGGCGCGGCGGAATTGTTGCAGGCAATGCAGCGTCCGGTCCAGTCAGTCCGCGACAACTGGCTCTCCGCCGCCATTCCCGCGTCGTCCGACAGCTTCTGCAGCGGGGTCGATGGAGAAACTCCGGACGAATTCGGTTCAGGTCTGTTCGGGGATGCGGCCGCAGCCGGAGCTGCTGAAGACCAGACCGGGGACACTGCAGAAAAGCAGCGTTCAGGCGGAGATGAGGATTCCACCGGGGAGATGGGCCTGCTGGGACGGCTGATTCAGGAAGCCCGCGGACTGGCACCGGAAAATGAAACCGGCAGCTCCTCGAAAAAGGGCAAACAAATCGCCTCCAAAAGAACGGTCGATTCCGAATGGCAACCACGGCTTGCCATCGGCACAGAACAGCTGACGCTGATCAGTCAGTTCCGCAGCGTCCACCCGCTGTACGGAACATTTCTTCTGGAACATCTGCATCGGGCAAGTCTGTCCGAACGGCTGCAGTTGCTGGAGAGCATTCTGGATATGCCTCGTTCCGTCGCCAGAGATGTTCGTGTGCCGGACCCGGAGCAACTGGCCCCGGGACCACTCGCTGTGGAATACCTGAACCCGACTTTGCTGTCCCGCGGAATGATCACCACGCAGCAGTTGACCGGCTATTTCGACGAACGCGAACGCAGACGCGTTTACCCACTGACCCTTGCCGAACGAATGCGGCTGCTGTTTTCGTCAGACTTCCCTGAAGTTGATGATATTGCTGAAACCAGTGTTTGGTGCGTTGGCGATCTGCTGCAGTTCAATGGCAACTTTGATCGCTATGTCAGGTCACGAGGACTAATCCGGCAGGAAGGCATTATCTTCAGACACTGCCTGAAGATGATCCTGCTGTGCGGTGAACTTGCCGAAATCGAACCACCCATGATCGATCCCACGGAGTGGCGTACTGACCTTTCGCAACTGGCCCTGCTGCTTACGGAATCCTGCCGGGATGTCGACCCGTCCAGTACCGACGAAGTGCTGTCATCACTGCGGAATCAGGCCGAATCTCAGGGTGCTGATTTCTGAGAACAGCGGGCCGCGCCGTGACACGATCAGGAAGCTTTGATGCCTGCATGGACTTCGGCGACACGGCAGCTTTCGGCGGTATCCGCCGTAATTGCTGCGATCAGTTCGTCAACACCGGAAAACGTCTTCAACGGCCGCAACTCTGTCAATAGATCAACAGCCAGCTCGCGTCCGTAGAGGTCACCCTGATAACCGGACAGATGACACTCGATCTTCTTTTCGTCTTCAGCAAAAGTGGGATTCGGACCGATGCTGACGGCAGTCGGAAAACAACGGCCCTCAATACTGCAGACCCCCGCATACACACCGTCTGCTGGAATCAGATTCGTAACCTGCGAAAGATTGGCGGTCGGAAAACCAATCGTACGGCCTCGCTTCGCTCCGCTGACAACAGTCCCCTGAATTCGATAGGGATGCCCCAGCATTTCTACAGCTTGCTGCAGACTGCGATCACCGATTAATCGACGAATGCGACTGGACGAGATCATCTGGTCGCCATCATTCACGGGTGACATGATCTCACACAACAGAGAGTTGCGGGTCGCGAGTTCCTGCAGCAGCGCGACATCTCCCAGACGGTCCTTACCGAACCGAAAATTGGGTCCTTCAAGAATCGCCGCAGCGGAGAATTCCTGAACAATCACCTTTGTAAAGAATTCATCCGCCGACATTTGCAGTAATTCTGACGAGACCTGCAGCACGGCAACCTGATCTGCTCCGCAAGCTTTTAACAGCCTGATGCGCTCGTCAATTCCGGTCAGCAGAGGCGGAGCTTTCTCTGGTCGCAGCAGAGTCACAGGATGCGGTTCGAATGTGACAGCCACGGCGGGTCCGCCTGCCTGCTCAGCTAACGCCTTCAGCCGCTGCAGCATGGCCGCGTGACCACGATGAACGCCGTCAAAATTGCCAATCGCGATCGCAGCACCGACAGCAGCGGGCGATTGAAGAAATGGAGACATAGTCTTCGGTCTGACCTGTGAATCTTCAAGAATCCGAGGACCCGTGCAGGTCCGTGATACTCCGCCCGGAATCTTACCCCGCAGCAGACAAACCGGCAGTGACTGACGGTCAACTGCTTTCCCTTTCCCGCAGACTCTCGCTGCCACAAGACTCATAATCCCCCGGACGGAAATTACTTTCCCGCATCTCCCCCCTCCAGCGAGACCAATATGGGTCAGTCTGCTGGCTTTAACAACGACCTGATTCGATCCAGTAATTCCAGCAACCCGGCACGATCGGCATAGATCTTCCGAGCCGCATGCAGTGCGTCCAGCATTTCCGGTGACAATTCGCCTGCTTGCTGCTGCTGTTCAGCCTGGCGAACGAGCTGTTCCAGCACCATGACGGCCCCACGCTGATGATCCGATTCCCAGACCTCAATTGTCGATTCCAGATAATCCGCGAGAATCCTCGCATCTGCCTGTCGGCCGACAAGCGAGCGAACCCGCTGCAGCTGTTCCAGAGCTGCTTTGGTGTCGCCAATTTCACGCATCCTCAGGGCAGCTCGGATCAAACGCTGATATTCCTCATGGACCGAATATTCAGTGGATTGATCCTGCTGTGGAGTCATGGCTGTAAGCGACTGCAGAAACTCGAAATCATTGACACGCCGCACAGCCGCCATGATCTGTGCCGACTGCTCGCTGTTGGGAGAGCTGCGTTCGAGTGCCGGCAACAGCACATGATCGCGCAGTCGCAGCCACGATCGATCCGGGGTCGGCGGATCTGCACTGATCCGCTGCAGGGCTTCCGGCAAAGTCGCCGTCGTGATTTCCGGCCGTACAGCCGAATTACTGCCGCGGCGCCCCATCTGGACAGCGAAGATCACGATCAGGATCAGCAAAGCAATCAGGACGTAAGTGTTGTCCAGCAAGCCACCTCGACGCTGGTTTTTCTCCAGCTCCGCACGCATCAGATCGCGCACCGCAACTGCCGCTCTTCGGTCGATCACATCCTGCTCAACCGCTGCATGATCGTGTCCCGTGATATTCAAAGTCGCTCCAGCAAGTTTCCCGGAACCTTCCGCATCCGAAGTCGTTGCTTCATCCAAACGACGAATCCGCTCCAGAATTCGAATGACCGTCAGTGCATTTGCAGGACGGTCAGCTGGTTTCTTGGAAAGCAGTTCGCAAACAAGTTCTTCCAGCCGAATCGGAATCTCAGGCACGAAGCGCGAGGGCTTGTCAAAACTTGCGAATTGGTGTTTATGCATGATGTCAGCAGTGGTCCGCCCCGAAAATGGCGGACGCCCGGTCAGCATCGCGTACATCACAGCCCCCATCGAGTAGAGGTCACTGCGAGCGTTGCATCGCCCCGCCGCCTGTTCGGGGGACATATAGTCCACCGTTCCGAGAACTCCCCCCGGTCGCGTGAGCGGTGAAGCTGCAAACAGACTGGCAACACCAAAATCCGCCAGCTTCAACAGGCCATCCGGCGTGACCATCATGTTGCCGGGCTTCAGATCGCGATGAATGATGCCTGAGTCATGAGCGGCCTTGAGCGCTGTTGCCAGATGAATGGAGTACGTCACGGCCTGCTGCCAGGGCAGGCGCTTCCGCTCGAGGATCAACTCGGACAGTGGCTTGCCGTCCACGAACTCCATCGCAAAAAATGGTACACCCGCTGCCGAGATTCCGCTGTCCAGCAGTTGTACGATCCACGGACTGGAAAGCTGCCGCAGCGCCTCAATCTCACGCGTGAATCGCTCGCGCGATGCTTCGTTCCCGGAGTTTGCTTCGGACAGAACCTTCACCGCAGCAACTTCACCGGTTTGCTGATGGCTGGCGAGGTACACGCTGCCCATCCCGCCCGCTCCAATGCGGCGGTCAATCTTCCACGGACCGATTTGTTCCGGCTGCATCCCGCGGTCCCTCCGAAAAATCGCGGCCGAGTTCCGAAAGCTCCGGTTCGGTCCGCCACAAACACATGGCAGATCCGCCCCCCCGGTTACCGATGAGAAACGATGGGCGGCTGAGACGGAGGAATTCGCAACACCATTCCAACAGAAAGATGATCCGGACTCTTCATGCGATCGCGATTGATTTCATAGATTCTTCGATACTTTCCCTGGGAACCAAGGAACCGTTCAGCAATGCCCGAGAGTGTATCACCGTACCGCACTTCGTACTCCTGGTACTCCGGTTTGGCTTCGCCAATCGTCTCTGGCTGCTGTGCAGTCACTGCAGAGCGAGCATGGGGAATCATGTCATCAAATTCCGGTATTTCAGGATCAACAGGGGACGGATCTGCAGCGGAAGCAACCCCCGTCGCTACTGCCAGCGATTGTCGGCGTTCTGAGGGATTTTCCTGCACCGCCAGGGTCGCTTCATCCCTCGATTGGGAAACAACCGTCCTGACGGCTTGGGGAAGTGCAGGTGCCGCCACAACAGGTTCGTGAACCTCGCCCTGCGTCAGCGGTGCTGCATTTTGGTCATCCGTGTCCGGCTGAGCCCGATGGACTCGCGAACGTGAGGTGCGATAACCATCAAACGAATTCCGGTTCCAGTGATTCAGCTCTCCGGCGACACGAGCATCACGAATCGGACTCGGCGCCGTCTGCTGCTTGCGCCGCATATCCTCAACAACGCCCCGCATCGTCCAGACAGGATCAGTATTCTTGCCTGCCGACTGCCGCCGTTCGCTGCCATAAACAGAAATGTCGCGGTTGGCGATCTGCCGATTCAGCTCCGACTCCAGATCAACGGCCAGCACCTGGGGATCCCCAAATGGTTCATTCCGGAAAAAGAGCGCTGAGACCACTCCAATCAGGAGTATCCCCAAAGCGAATCCAATTTTCCGATCTGTTTGCATGACTGCAGGTCTGAAATAAAGAACGCCGGCGTGGGCCGACTCTCAGGTCACGCGGTTGCCGGCACGTGAACCAGCAAATCTCTGAACCGGGGCGGGACTCAGGGCCGGAATTGAAGGGAATCCCGGCGGTCCAATCCCTCTCTGCAAACCTACATGCAGAATGGACACCGTGTTGAAAAAAATCGACAAGAAATTCAAATCGGTCTTCAGTTCCGTGCCGACGGCGGGAGTACCGCAAGTTCCTTGATCCGACTGTGGCAAACGTATCGAAATTCCGGCTTCGATCTTGCCGGATTTTCCAATACGACCGCTCACAGGGATCTCAACGATCGGCTGAATTTCCGTTGCGCAACGGCTTCACTCAGCCAATTGTCAGGGAAAAGATGAAGCCAGGCACACTCTTTGCGTTTCTTCTCTGTGCCCGCAGGGAACTGCCAAATCGGCAGTCCCGGTTGACGTGAGTTGGAAGATGGTTGCCTGTGACAAACACGGCAGCGAGATCGCCGGTGGGCAGACTCTGCAACGCTCTTTCAGTGAGGATGTGATGACAAACGAACAGGAAACACAGCAATACAGCTTTCAGGCGGAAATCAGTCAGCTGTTGCACCTTCTCTCCCACTCGCTGTACCAGAATCGTGAGATCACGCTGCGGGAATTGATTTCGAACGCTTCGGATGCGCTCGACAAATTTCGCTATCACCAGCTGACCAGCACCGGTGAGACAGCGGAAGATCTGAAGATTTTCCTGGAGCCGGATCAGGAGAATCGTGTCCTGACAATCCGAGACAATGGCATCGGAATGTCTCAGGATGAGCTGATCAGGAATCTCGGCACGATTGCCCGCAGCGGTTCTCTGGAATTTCTACGGAAGGCACAGGCCGAACAGAAACAGCCAGACAGTCTTTCGCTGATTGGGCAGTTTGGTGTGGGGTTTTATTCCGCATTTATGCTGGCGGACCGCGTTGAGGTGATTTCCCGCGGAGTGGAATCCGAACAGACTTGCCGTTGGGAATCTACCGGAGACGGGTCGTTCACAATCAGCGACGTCGATGAGGAAACCGAGCGTGGCACCAGTATCCGCCTGCATCTTAAGAAGGATTTGGATGAATTCACTGACCCGGTAAGGCTGAAGTATATTGTCCGTAAGTACTCCACATTCGTACCGCATCCGGTGATCGTTGACGACGAACACGTGAACAACCAGGCTCCGATCTGGCTGGAACCACGCGCAAGTGTCACGGACGAGCAGTATCAGAACTTCTTCGAATACCTGACACATTTCCCGGGACAGAAACCCATTTGGAAAGTCCATCTCGCGGCCGATTCCCCGTTCCAGTTTCACAGTATTCTTTACTGTCCGGAAACCAATCTGGAAAAGATGGGATTCGGCAAGACAGATCATGGCCTGAATCTCTGTGCTCGCCGCATTTTGGTTCAGAACGACAATCGCGATCTTCTGCCGGACTACCTGCGTTTCCTGCGTGGCATCGTCGATTCCGCTGACCTGCCCTTGAATGTCTCACGCGAAGCTCTTCAGGACAACACCGTCTTCCGCAGAATGCGCACCGTAATCACTCGCAAGGTACTGGATCAACTGGACAAGCTGGCCTCCAGCGACGCCGAACAGTACGCGAAGTTCTACAGCGAATTTGGCATGATTTTCCGCGAAGGTGTCACCGCCTCCGACGATAACAAAGATCGCGTCGCAGCGTTGCTTCGCTTCGAGTCCACATCAAACACTGACACCGGGGAGCTGGTATCGCTGCAGCAGTACTGCGAACGCTCAGCTGAGGGTCAGGAACAGATTTACTACGTCTGTGGCACGGATCGAAAGTCTGTGATGCAGGACCCGAACCTGGAGGTCTTCCGGAAACGCGGCCTCGAAGTGCTTGTGCTCTCTGATCCCGCAGACGAATACGTCCTGTCATCGCTCGGTGAGTGGTCGGACAAGCAGATCCTGTCCGTGGACGCAGCTGACCTGAAGCTGCCACCATCCGACGGCGACGACACAGATGACAATTCGAAAGACGGCGATGCGGATTCAGAGAAGTCCGTCGGTGCGGGCTTTGAAAAACTGATCGGGATCTTCACAGAGACACTTGGTGATCGTGTTCGCGAAGTCCGCAAGTCGCAGCGATTAACAGAAAGTGACTGCTGTCTGGTCAACGCGGAGGGTTCGATGAGCACAACGATGCAGCGAATTCTGCGAATGAATACACCCGAATTTGAAATGCAGAAGATGGTGCTGGAACTGAATCCGAGTTCAGCCCTCGTCAGCAGGTTGACTGACATGGTCGCAGACGAAAGCCGAACGGACTTTGTTCGCCAGTGTGCGCTGCAACTGCATGCAAACGCGATGATTCAGGCCGGACTGGCTCCGGACGGAAATGAAATGGCCAGTCGGCTGCAGTCATTTATGCTGCAGCTGGCCAGCGATAAATCAGAATAGCCTTGCACAGACGGTTTTTTTGTGTGAGTGAGCGGCCTGACTCAACCTTTGCAGGCTGCAACCTGCCGGAGGTTAACAGCAGCCGGATCCTGCGGTACGCAAAATACGAATGGCCTGATCGAGCTGATTTCGATCGGGCCTTTCGCTATGCTTCTCTGATGCGATTTCTGCCACGATCGATCCACCACCAGCCCGGGGAGTTTCCCGCAATGATGACAGGCATGACCCGACGAATCCTGCTGATTTTCGGGCTTCTTCCCACAACACTCGCAGCCCAGTCAACCGAACCAGATCTGACGGAAACAGATCCGCAACAGGCTCAACAGCTGGAGCAGCGTCTGGTGACGCGCACGCGACAATTGACTTTCGAAGGTCGTCGTGCCGGTGAGGGCTATTTCAGCGCCGACGGACGTCAGCTGATTTTCCAGAGCGAACGCGAACCGGGAAATCCTTTCTTCCAGATCTATCTGATGGATCTGGAATCCGGCAGTACACGGCGGATTTCGCCGGGGGTTGGCAAGACAACGTGCGCGTGGATCCATCCGGACGGTGACCGGGTGCTGTATGCCTCCACAGAAGACGACCCGGACGCACAACAGGAGCAGCTGGACGAAATTGAGTTGCGCGAATCCGGCACGCAGCGGCGCTATTCATGGGACTACGACAACTACTACGAAATCTACGAATACAACCTCGAGAGTGGCGAATCCAAACTTCTCACTCAGCAGAAGGGATACGACGCTGAAGGCTCATGGTCCCCTGACGGAAAGCTGATTGCCTTCGCCTCCAACCGATCCGCATGGCTGGACGATCTGACGGAGCAACAGCAGGAAGCATTCGAGCTCGATCCCGCATGGGCCAATGAGATCTATCTGATGAACGCCGACGGGACAAATGTGCGGCGACTCACCAACTCGCCCGGATATGACGGCGGTCCCTTTTTTAGCCCGGACGGCAGTCGTATCTGCTGGCGTCGTTTTTCTGAAAACGGGGCAGTCGCCGAAATCATGACGATGAAGATCGACGGCACCGATGTCCGCCAGCTGACAGAACTCCAGGCGATGTCGTGGGCTCCCTACTACCACCCCAGCGGAAAATATCTGATCTTCACGACCAATCGCCACGGGTTTGCAAACTTCGAGTTGTATCTGGTCGATGCTGAAGCCACCCATGAACCAGTGCGGGTTACCTACACGCCGGGATTCGATGGGCTGCCGGTCTTTTCGCCGGACGGAAAATCTCTTGCATGGACTGCAGGACGGACAGTTTCCGGTCAATCACAGATCTTCATGGCAGGTTGGAACCATCAGCGGGCACTGGAACTGCTGGACCTCAGACCCGACTCTGAAGAGAAGAATTCGGACTCTGCGAATCGCGTCATGTCAGCAGGCGTTGCCGGGCGCGGTGACTTTGCTCCGGCCGACGCAGTCCGTCACGTGGAGTACCTTTGTCGCCCGCAACTGGGCGGGCGACTGACGGGAACTCGAGGAGAAAAACTGGCAACCAACTACGCAGCCCTGCACTTTGAGACTCTCGGGCTGGAACCCGCAGGCGAAGATGAGTCATGGTTTCAGGAATTTGAATTTACCAGCGGTGTTTCCGCCGGGCCGGACAATACCGCCGTCTCCGGAACGCAGGCTCTGAAAATCAATGAAGACTGGAGACCACTCGCTTTCAGTGCAGTCGGAGAGGTTGCTGAATCTGAAATCGTATTTGCCGGGTATGGCCTCCGTGTTCCCGCTGCCGATGGACAGGAAGAATACGACTCCTATGTCCATCTGGACGTGGAAGACAAGTGGGTACTCTGCTTCCGCTTTATTCCGGAAGGGCTGACTCCCGAACAGCGGCAACACTTCGCACGATTTTCCAGTCTGCGTTTTAAGGCGACGCAGGCCAGAGACCTCGGTGCGAAAGGACTGATTGTTGTCAGTGGGCCCACATCCGGTGTCCGACAGCAGCTGGCTCCCCTGCGTTTTGATGGTTCGCTTGCCGGAGCCGGGCTGCCTGTCATCAGCGTTTCTGACAATGTTGCACAGCAGTGGTTCAAGCCTCTCGGACGGACCCTGTCGTCAGTGCAGGAGAAGCTGGATTCCGGACAGCCTGCAATTGGCTACCCGCTCAAGGGTGCCATGCTGTCGGCAACGATTGACGTTGTTCATGAAAAGAGTCGCGGCAGAAATGTCCTTGGACGTCTGCAGGTCAATGACGAACCTGCCGGACAGGTTGTGGTCGTCGGTGCTCACATTGACCACCTCGGAACAGGGATTGGCGGCAGCTCACTGGCTCGCGATGACGAGCGAGAAGGAATTCACTACGGAGCGGACGATAATGCTTCCGGTGTTACAGCAATGCTGCAAATGGCGGAAGCACTTGCAGCGGCTCGGGATCGCGGCGAACTTGATGGCCGTCGAGACATCATCTTTGCTGCATGGTCCGGCGAAGAACTTGGGCTGCTCGGATCCAGTCATTACGTGAAGAACCTTGAAGAGTTATTCTCACAGCACGCAGCCGCAGCCGGGGGAGAACAGGAAGAGACACCTCCGGACAAGCAGGATTCCCAAAGTGGCCCAAACACCGGTGGCCTGAATCTTTATATCTCTGCCTGTCTGAACATGGATATGGTGGGCAGACTGCAGGAAAAACTGGTGCTGCAGGGGCTGGGATCATCGCCGGACTGGCAGCAGTATGTGGAGCGTGCCAATGTCCCCGTCGGGCTTCCGATCACACTGCAGGCGGACAGTTATTTGCCGACGGACGCCAGTGTCTTCTTTTTGCATGGTGTTCCCATTCTTTCCGCATTCACTGGAAATCACGGCGAGTATCACACGCCGCGAGACACACCGGAGAAGCTGAATTATGAGGGCATTTCTCGAGTGGCGAATTTGATGTCGTTGGTTGTTCGCCAGCTGATTCAGGCGGAAAAGCCGCCGCGTTATTCTGAGCAGGCTCCCCCCGAGGAAGGGCAACGACGTGCATCCCTGCGAGCATGGCTGGGAACCGTCCCCGACTATGCCCAGTCCGATGCTGCAGGGGTTCTACTGTCCGGTGTCGCCAAGGACGGGCCCGCCGCCAGGGCCGGGGTTCGCGGCGGTGACCTCATCGTCGGCCTTGCCGGAAAACGGATTGAGAACATCTACGACTACACCTATGCCATTGAGGCCATTAAATCCGGGCAGGAAACCGAAATCATCGTCAAGCGAGGGGATAAGGAACTGACGTTGAAGGTGACTCCGGGTTCCCGAGACTGAGTTTTCAGACAATTCCGTTTCCTGTGGGGAATCAGCAGCGCCGTTTCCGTGCGGGGGAATTTACACTCCCGCATGCTCCGGCCCACAACGGTGAGGAATGTGCTATGCCTTCACCCGGGCTTCTTCATCGTGTCTGTCAATCCACACTGCTCTCTCGGGGATTTCTCGGCCATGCCCGTTCCTGCTAAAGTCCTCGACAAGGTCATCACTCCCCCAAGAATGCGAGACACCATTCTCGGAAGTATTCTCATTCGCAGTGTGGATGAAGACTTCCAGGTGGAGGAAATCCCATCCTATCCGCTCAAGGGCAGCGGTCAGCATGCGTGGCTGTGGGTGGAGAAACGCGGACTGACGTCCTCCCGAATGATCAACCTGATCAGCAGCCGGCTGGAAATCCGCGGGAACGACGTCGGTGTCGCAGGACAAAAGGACCGCCACGCCGTTACCCGGCAATACGTGTCCGTTCCAGCGCGATGTGCAGATGCGGCGGCCCGAATCTCAGAGCCGCAACTCAAGGTTCTCAGCGTAACGCTGCACAAGAATCGGTTGAAGACGGGTCATCACCGCGGGAATCGATTTCGACTGACACTGCGTCCGGCAGCGGGCAGTCCCGCGTTCACCTCGGAGGACCTTACTGCCGTCGCAGCTCGGCTCATTGAACTTGAGCAGGGTGGCTTCCCGAATTATTACGGGCCACAGCGATTCGGTCTCGAGGGGAACACCGTGAACGAGGGTTTGAGACTGCTTCACGGCAGACTCCCCGCTGATTACTGGCCGGAGAATCAGACGCGCAGGTTACGCAGATTTGCACTCAGTTCTGTTCAGAGCGCCGTTTTCAATCTCGTCCTCGGAGCGAGAATTGCCACGGCTTCAGCGGGAACACCAACAACCGGAGACGTTGTGATCCGTCGCGGGGGGATCAAGCCGTTCATGTGGCCGCAAGACTCCACCGCCACCGATCTTATCCCGGCGGGCCCGATGTTTGGTCCCAAAATGATCAGCAGTGCAGGCCCCGTGCTGGAGCAGGAGTTTGCGGCACTGCAGACTCTTGGACTGACCGGGGAAGAGTTCTCTCGCTTCTCGTCGCTGACGTCCGGAGCCAGACGTGGTATGCTGGAATTTCCATCTGAGTGCAGCGCTCAACTCACGGATGACGGAAACCTGTGTCTGCAATTCTGCCTGAGTTCAGGGACCTACGCGACGACTCTGCTTCGTGAGATTGCAGAAACCGTGACAGACCGGGACGATCCTGCCAGCAGTGGTGTTCAGCCGGAGACTGACCATCCCGAAGCCGACAGTTCGGAAGCCGAGACGAGCCCCGGTTGATCCCGCTTCAATTTGAGCCGCGCGGTCGTGACTTTTGCAGATCCGGCAGAAGCCCCCGGTCTGACAGGCTGTTAGCTGCGTGGCCAGCGAACCCGAGCGGCCGCAGGCAGTCCATTATTCGATCTCAAATGGTTGCTGCGGACCCAGCCCAGAGGGTGGTCATTCCAGCAAACGACCTTCCAGCCGGCCTCCCCCGGCCCCAGTGGCTGCCCTGCCAGAAATTCGCGGGCCTGTTGATCATTGACATGCAGATGGTCGCAAGGTGTCCACGCGTTGTCGCGGCGGAGCGCCAAAGCGTGCGCGGGCATCCAGTGCTTTGCCGGGATGTACATCACTTCGGATCCGGCCTTCGCCAGTTCTCGCAGGATCTCAGGCATCCTCGCGGACCAGCAATACTTCTGTTTCCCCGATATCTCAACACGACCGTCACGAATTGAACCGATCTGCTCATCCGACCATTTGCGGCTGCTGATCGTGGCCCCGAGGCTGGTTGCTGATTCAGAACCCACCTGCCCTTTCCGACGAAACTTAATCGCGTATCCTCCGGCGCAACGATCCCGATGCGGCCATAATCGATAGCCCCCGGGCGCCCGATCTGATTTCCATGCGTCCAGTTCAGGAAGTGATTCCACACGGAATTCGGGAAACTCATGCAGAAACTGGACTGCAACCTCTTCATTTTCTTCGCTGGCGAAAGTGCAGGTCGAATACACCAAACATCCTCCGGGAGCGACCGTTGCCGCCGCTGATGTCAGAATTCTTCTCTGCCGAGCAGCACACAGTTCGACCTGCTTTTGACTGAAAGCCGAAGACGTTTGTTTCTCTCGAGAAACCAGCGACTGACCGCTGCAGGGTGCATCCACCAGCACCGCATCAAACGCCTCGGGCAGTCGACTGGCAAGGTGCTCCGGGTCGTGCTGTAGAACGGCAAAATCCGGGAATCCTGTCCTCGCCAGATTGTAAATCAGCGGCGGTAAGCGACCGCTGACGGGTTCGTTCGCAGCAAGAAATCCCCCCCCCGGCCCGACCATTTCCAGCAATGCCGATGACTTGGCCCCCGGAGCCGCGCAGAGATCCAGGACCCGCTCGTGACCACTCAGGTTCAGGAGTCGCAGCGCCAGCATGGAGGCGGCATCCTGGATAAAATAAAGCCCCGCATGGAACTCAAGCGTCGCAGCAGGCTGACGAAATTCCGGCAGCAACATTCCACCCGGAAACCACGGAATGGGTTCCAGGGCAAATGGTAAAGTGACTTCACAGCCCTGCCCCATTGACGCAGCCGGACGCAGCCGGATCGACTTCACCGGACGCTCCTGCAAAGCTTTGCAGACATCTCCCCATTCGGATTTGGGAAGTACATCAGGCGACATCGGACAAACCTCCGGCAGCGTTAGTCTCCTTCCTCTTTGTGCCATCAGTTTGCGTTCCGGTTCTTACTCAGTTTTTTCAACCCGCCCCGACCGGCGGTAAGCCTGCTGATCTACAGTCACAGTCGGGACCCGATGGCAGTCGTGTCGAATTCTACGGCCCTGCCTGAATCCACTCCCGGAATGCTGTTTCATCAACATTCCTGCCGCTCACAACCACAGCAATGTCACCACTGCCGGAAAGATCCACGGACTGACATGAGAGAGCGGCTGCAGCGATCGCTCCTGATGGTTCGGTGCGTAAACCATGCTGTTGATACAGTTTCGCCATGGTTCGCTGCGTGTCTTCGTCGTCAATGGTCACACTCTCAGCGACCAGTTGCTGAAGAATGGGCCAGTTCCATTCCCCGACATCATAAGAAAGCAGGCCATCGCAGATGCTCTCCGGACGTTCCAAACGCACGCGTTCTCCCGCCGCAAGTGAACGCCGAAAATCGTCTGCGCCGGAAGGCTCGACACCGATGATCCGTGCGTCGGGAAAGCCGTCATGCACGGCCAGCGCCTGGCCCGCCATCAGTCCCCCCCCGCTGACCGGACAGAGAAAATGCGTCAACTGCCGATTCCACTGCTGAAGTTGACGAACCATCCACAGTGCACCGACTCCATTGCCGGCGATCACATCCGGGTCGTCGTATGGTGATGCCTGCACGGCGTTTTCTTCCTCAGCAATCTCGCGGGTCAGCTTGTCCCGCTGACCGGTCAGATGGTCGGTCGCAATATCATACGTCCTCACTTCAGCACCGAATGACTGAGTCAGTTCAAATTTCACCCGCGGAGCTGTCTCCGGCATCACGACAATGACTCTTGTATCCAGACGCATCCCGGCATAGGCAATTCCAGATGCAAAGTTGCCGGAAGAATGTGCCGCTACAGGCCGTCCCTCCAGTCCCGGCAGATGGGCAGCAAGCCAGTTGCAGGCCCCGAATAACTTGAATGAACCACTGGGAGTCCACCCATAGTCGACCAGCCAGACTCGTCGATCTTCAGCCAGTCCCAGTTCTCGCTCCAGACGCCACGAGCGAATCAGAGCCGGTGCGGGCACATGAGGTAAGATTCGCTGTTCGGCTGCCAGAATCTCCGGCATACCGATCTTTAGTTCTGACATGCCCGGTTCCCTTTCGATCCACTGAAAATTCACCAACAGTTCCTGTTCATTCGACGTCCCCTGCGCCGCATCAACTGTGCAGTCACCACATTCCGGCTACAAGCCACAGCCAGCCACAGTCCAGCCACCACAACCCTGGCTGCAGCGGCCGGTCGGCACGTTCGGAGTATATCAGGCCAGTGCCACAATTCCCGCGTCGCACCCACAGCCTTTCCATCCGTATCCGATGCAGCATGTCAAACGCCATTCCGAGCGATCACTGACTGCGTTCCCGCTGGCTGTCATCGTTATGCGACATCAAAAAAAGGCAGGCCCCGGAATCAGGACCCGCCTTTGCGTTTCGTATTAAGCGTTGTGAACTCAGCTACGGTCACTTCAGTCCACGGCGAATCAGCAGCGACTCCACCTCGGGCTCGCGGCCCCGGAACGCCTTCCACGAATCCATTGGATCGCGACTGCTTCCCCGGGAAAGAATCTGACTGCGAATTCGATCCCCGTTCTCGCGGGTACAACCCCCGTTTTCCTTCATGAATGCGAAGGCGTCAGCAGCCAGCACTTCACTCCAGATGTACGCATAGTAGCTGGATGAATAACCGCCGCCCCAGATGTGAGCGAAATAAGCCGTGCGGTATCGCGGCGGAACCGGCGCAAAGTCAATCCCATGTTTCTTCAATGCCGCAGCTTCGAAGGCTTCGACATCTTCCGGAATCTGCTCCGCAGTCAGGCTGTGCCATTCCAGATCCAGCAGTGCTGCCGAGAGATACTCCAGCGTGTCAAATCCCTGATTGAACCGACTGGCACGAATCACCTTGTTCAGCAGTTCTTCCGGAATCTGTTCGCCCGTCTGATAATGCCGTGCATAGTTCGCCAGGATCTCCGGAGTGACCGCCCAGTCTTCTTCGAAGGTCGAGGGAAATTCCACAAAGTCCCTGGGAGTATTGGTCCCGGAGACCGACGGGTAGGTCACGTCCGAGAACAACCCGTGGACCGCGTGCCCCATTTCATGAAACATCGTGATGACGTTGTCGAAACTGATCAGTGCCGGTTCACCCGATGCCGGACGCGGAATGTTCAGCGTATTGGTAATCACCGGATGTTCCTGCAGCAGTGCAGACTGATCAACGAATGAACTCATCCACGCACCGCCTCGTTTTTCCGGACGGCGGAACGGATCAAAGTAATACAGGCCAATCTGCTCGCCATCGGAATCAATCACGTCGAAAATCCGCACGTCTGCCTGGAAAACCGGCAGGTCAGTCCGGCGACGAAAAGTAATGCCAAAGAGCTTATTCATGGTGAAGAACACACCCTTTTCGAGCACTGTGTTCAGCTCGAAGTAGGGTTTGACTTCGCTCTCGTCGAACTCAAATCGTTCCTGTCGTACCTTCTCTGCATAATATTCCCAGTCCCACGGTTGCAAATCGTGATCCTTGCCCCTGCTGCGCATCATCGCGACGAGGTCAGCGGCTTCCTGACGAGCGCGGTCGACAACTCCCGGCGCCAGATCCGTCAGCATGGACATCGCTGCTTCAGGCTTGCGTGCCATCTGATTCTGCAGTTTGAATGCCGAGTGGCTGGGGAATCCAAGCAGTTCCGCGCGTTCGGCACGCAGTCGTGCAAGCTCCAGAATTAACGGTCTGTTGTCGACCCCACCGTTACGTCCCAGCGCCCGTTCTGCCGAGGCTTTCCAGACACGTTCACGCAGCTTTCGATTGTTGAGCGAGGTCAATACCGGGACTCGTGTGGTATTGGTGATCTCCAGAACAAACTTTCCGTCATGTCCGCGCTCAGTAGCCAACTCTGCAGCGGCGGCTACGTCGCCCTCAGACAGACCGTCCAGTTCCTCACGTGTCTCCACCACAACCGCTCGCTCAGTAACAACGGCCAACAGATTCTCGTCGAACTGAGTTTCCAGCCGCGAGATCCGTTCATTGAGCACACGAATCTGAGCTTTTTTGTTTTCAGCCAGGCTGGCACCAGCACGGACGAAGCTCTCGTAATGCTGCCGCAGAACTTCAGTCTGTTCCGGAGTCAGATTCTCGTCGGCACGCCGCTCCCACAACGATTTCACACGTGCAAACAGTTTTCCGTTCAGCAGAATATTGTCAGCATGAGCCGCCTGCAGCGGGGCAAGTTCCGTTTCAATATTCTGAAGTCCCTCTGTCTTGTTGGATGACGTCAGATTCGAAAACACATTTCGAACTCGAGTCAGCAGCGCGCCAGATTTTTCCAGTGGCAGGATCGTATTTTCAAATGTTGCCGCTTCTGAACTGTCGGTGATGGCATCCAGCTCACGCAACTGCTCGGACATCCCTTCCAGAAACGCCGGCAGATAGTGTTCCTCACGAATGCGATTGAATTCCGGTGCCTGGTACGGCAGCGGGCTTGGGCGAGAAAATGGATTGTCAGCCGGAAGTTTGTCTGCAGCCACTGGCAGCGGCTCCTTTGCATGTCCGAAATCAGCGCGGCCGAAAAATATCAGCAGCGTCAAAAACACCAGCGGAATTGCCGCAACAATGTCGGCAGTCACCCACCGCCTGATCCTGTGCTGCCCGGATGACACCGAGCGAACTTCCATTGGTAACATTGCTATCCCCCCCAACGAAAATCAAAAAGCCATGCGGAACGGCAGCGACTCTCCGGTTGGAGAAGCCGGCACTTGCTGCGGCAAGACAAGGGCAGATCAAATCTGCCTGCTTCCCGGCAGTCCACTCAGGCGTGGTCAACTGTTTTTACTGATTGCGATAGGCACGCACCTGTCGCCCCAGAATTGCTCTCCAAACCCCTATCATAAAGGCGAGGTTCGCCAGAAGGAAACTGAACGCTGTCCCTGACCCCGGGACGAGTTTTCGTTCCCGCTCAAACACAGCGTGAAAGCCCCCAAGTCCGAACAATGTCAGCCATGGCAGCAGCATGGCTGCGCTAAACCAGCTCGGGGCACTTATTGCCGCATAGCATGCGGACATCGTCCCGGCCAGCAGAAACAGCGGTGACAGCCAACGCAGGATCTTGTGAGACCACAATGCAAATGCGACCCCCGGATGACGGAGCGGATTCAGCAGTTGCGAACGCATCCATGTTCCCTGCCAGTTCCGCAGCGTCATCCGCACCCGTCGACGCAGCGTCACTCCATCGCCGGCTTCAAACTGGTCATAGGCCACAGCCCGCGGTTCATGAACTACACGGAAAGCAGCAGCGACGACGTCCAATGGCACAATGCAGTCTTCACCAATCCATGGATCCATCGGCACAAAACAACTGCTGCGGACGGCAAAACCAGACCCGGAAACAACGGCCAGAATTCCGAGGTGTGATTCCAGTTCACGCAGCAGCAGTTCATAACGCCAGTAGAAGCCCTGACTTGTGCTGACCTGACTGTCATCGGGCGAACCGAACATCAGACGACCGTCAACCGCGCCGATGCGAGGATCGACGAAACGCCCGGCGACTTTCGAAATCCAGCCCGAATCGAAACTGACACCCGCATCGGTGAAAACAATCACCTCCGCCTGCAATTCCGGAATCACCAGATTCTGAGCAACGGTCTTACCACCGCCGGGACATTCCACAAGTCGCACACGCGGATGATTCATTGATCGCACAAGCTCGTTGGTGGCGTCGGTCGAGCCATCTGAAGCCACGACAATTTCCAGCAGATCATCCGGGTAGTCCGAAGCCAGCAAATTCCGTACGCGTTCGCACACGGTGGCGGCCTCATTATGAACGGTCAATAAAACGGCAACGCTGGGCTGGAACGAATCCGTTGATGAGTCCACCGGTCCGCGCAACAGACACAAAAGACGCAGCGCACGACCGTAACCGTCGTAGATCCAGTACAGCATCAATGCCGAAAAAATGACAATTGCCGGAGCCACGAAGCGATTCCTTTCGCATTACCGATGCTGCTGAATCTCGTCTCGGCAGTCGGTCAAAATATCGGTATCCGGCAGGATCTGCCGGACCGGGACGAAGTCTAACGGCAAGTTGTGACAACAGGCAAGATCCATCACGTCCAGCACGCTGCTGGCAACGAGTCGAAAAAAGTCAGCGCAGACAACAGCGTGCCCCGCAATTCACCAGCCAGTCGGCATGGTGGCTTCGATCACCTTCCGCGCCAGATCAAGGTCTGAACCAGTCTCCAGCATGTACAGCCGAATCGCGTGCAGCTTGTCACCCGATGCGCGCGCCAAACAATCCCTCGCAATATCACACGGGGCATCTTTGCCGGTCATGCCAAGCACCGCTTTGGACACCACCCACATGTCACGCGGACGGCGAGTGATCCGAAGCACCCGCTCCTCGGGGTAATGCTTCTCCGCCAGAAATTCCGCCTGCTCCAGACACGTCGCCCAACTAATCATGATGTGGGCTTCCGTCTCAATCTCAAACAATGGCATGTTGCTGTCCTGACAACGTCCGTTGACTTGTCTCTGAGTGTTCAATTGTGTCCTGAACCCAGTCCCACACTCGATTCAGCATCGGATTCAGCACCGTTCTCTGACTGTGGGCATTCCCATCCGCTGACGACTGCAACCACTGATTTCCCTCACGGCACCTGCAACAAATCCCTGCATCACGAATTTCCCAGGGACTGCAACAGACTCACCCCCAACAGAATCCCGATCAGGTTCGTTCTGCAGTCGTTAACGGTGTCACCGGGTCGGCAATCAGGCGTCCCTGAACTTCATTCAGGCGACACTGTGGCAGCTTTGGGAGGACGTATCGAGCGAACAGCTCACACTCTTCCAAATGAGGATACCCGCTGAGAATAAATGAACGCATTCCCATATCCATATAGTCGCTCAGGCGAGCGGCAATCTGGTCCGGGTCGCCAACAAGCGCGCTTCCGCAACCGCTGCGTGCGAGACCAATTCCAGACCACAAGTGCGGCTCCAAATAAAGATCGCCCCCGGCCTGACGTCGTAATTCATCCTGCCGCTGTACACCGGCGCTGGAACTATCCTGAGAACGATTCCGAATCTCCTCGCCACGTTTCAGGTCAAGCCGAGAAATCAAACCATCGGCCGCAGCTCGAGCTTCTTTTTCAGTCTCCCTGACAATGACATGGATGCGCAGTCCGAAGTCCAGTGTCCGACCAAACTCGTCAGCCTGCCGGCTAAGACTGCTCATCGTGCTGAGCAACTGAGATTCCGTCTCCGGCCACATCAGGTACACATCACAGAACTCCGCACACAGTGTCTGCGCCGCCGGTGAGATGCCACCGAAGTACAGCAACGGCCCGCCGTTCTGTTGATAAGTCTTTGCCGGCTCTGTGGTGGCAACGGAAAACTCATAATGCTCACCGCTCCATTCAAAGGGTCCGGTCTCACTCCACATCCGCTGCAGGATTCGAATCACCTCCCGACTGCGATCATAGCGAACCGTATTTTCCTCGCGTCGCCCTGGCAGATCCGACGATATGACGTTGATACACAACCGCCCGCCGCTCATGTGGTCAACTGTGGAAACAGCACGAGCCAGCATTGGCGGCCAAACCTCGCCCATCCGCAGCGCCACCAACTGATTGATCTGTGTGGTTCGCCCTGCCATGCCCGCAGCAAAGGTCAGTGCATCCTGCCCTGCAATCCAGCCGGATGGCAACAAAATGTTCTGATAGCCCAGCCGGTCAGAGGTCTCGACGATCCGGGAACAATGCTGGAAACTGCTGCGCAGGCTTCCATCCGGCACACCAAGGAATCGGTAGTCATCACTGCACAGCGCCGAGAACCACGCCACCTCGGCAGCTCGCTCTTGTGTACGAATTCTTACCAGGCTCAATTCCTGCCCCTTTCCCCGTCAACAGCACACAACCCCGCATACTCCGCATACCCCGCATCCCCCCCCACAGGCCAGTGGCAAGCTCGCCCGAAACCAGACCGTGAGCCTGCGAAGTTTATCGAATCACGGTTTGCGTGTCACCGATGCTGTTCGCCGTGTCTGGACAGCAGCAACAGTCTTCAGCCGGACTGCCGGTCCGCAGCAGGCCGGCGAACACGACGCTTCGATTGTCCCGGAAAACTCTTCCAGCGGCGGTGTACCCAGAAATACTGTTCGGGAGCCCGACGCACCAGACGCTCCAGTGCTTCCGTATAGCGGCGAGTGATCTGTTCCACACCGTCTGCTCCGGAATAATCTCGAGGATCAATGACGTCCTCGGTTGAGAGACAGAACC
>Ga0075479_10000161_pt1 | contig 25644 bp, 18 predicted proteins | sample DEB08_DNA_8_FD_76341 | JGI IMG/M metagenome (GOLD analysis project Ga0075479, IMG submission 76341) | Aqueous microbial communities from the Delaware River and Bay under freshwater to marine salinity gradient to study organic matter... | ecosystem: Environmental > Aquatic > Marine > Coastal ... | reverse complement strand
TCTCGGCCAGCACGCTGACCGACTGCACCGTCGCCGGCAGGGGCACGTTGGGCAGGGCGTCGGAGTAGACCACCACCTCCTGTCCGGACTCGATCCGGCCGCTGAGGGCCTCGCTGACCTTCAGCAGGGCGATCATCTCGCTGGTGTCGGGAAGGATCGCGACGAGTTCGTTGGGGCGGAGTTCGGTACCGACCTGCGGTGGCGGATCGTTGTCGCCGCGGCGGCCCTGCTGGATCGACGAGGCGTAGACGAGAAGTCCGTCGTTGGGGGCCCGGATCACGCACTGGTCGAGCTGCGTTCGAAGGTCGGCGAGGCGGTCCTTGGCGGTCTGAAGCGAGAAGCGGCGACTGTCGACGTCCGCCTCGATGCGGATGATCTCGGCGTCGTTGCGCTGCTCGACGCGGATCCGTTCCGCCTGGGCCTGCTCGAGATCGGAACGCTTGCGGGCCTCGTCCTGGCGGTGCTGGAAGCTCTCGTACAGGAACGACTCGAGCTCGGCCTGCCGCACCCTCGCGTCCGCCTCGATCATGCGGATGCGGTCCTGCTCGTACTCGTCGCGACTCAGGAACTCCTGCTCGACGAGTCGGGTGGCCTCCTCGAACCGCTGCTTGAGGCGATCGGCGTTGATCTCGGCGGTCCGCTCGGCGAGGGCGAGCTCCTCGCGCTTCTTGACGACCTCGCCCTCCTCCCAGGCCTGCAAGGCAAGGGTGGCCAGTTCGATGGCGAGATCGGCCTTCTCGAGTTCGCTTTCGCGGGCGCTTCGCTTGATCTCGAGGTTCTGCTCGGCGGCGATCAGATCGCTCTGGGCGTTCTTGACCTTGTCTTCGGCGTCGAGGATCCGCTGGCGGATCTCGTCGTCGGCGAGGCGGACGACGACGTCGCCCTTCCGGACCTGGGTGCCCTCGTCGAGGATCTCCGTGATCACCGAGCGACTCTCGAGCTGGTTGCGGATCTCGACCTGACGGACCGCGGCGAGCTCGCCGCTGACGGGGATCACGATGTTGAAGCTGCCCGACTCGACGAGGTGGACGTCGCTGCGGGTCGGCTCGGTGCCGTCGTCACCCTCTCCCGAGAGCATGAGCCACGCTCCGCCGGCGGCGAGCGCCGCGACAACCACCGCAGTCCCCCACGGAAAGGACCGCCGAGATCGGGCGGCGGGGGCGGAATGGGTCGTTGGCGCGGCGGTGGTGGTGGCGGTCATGGGGATTCGTCGAGGGCGATGGAACGAGAGCGATCCGAAGACTAGCGCGTTCGGTCGCGGGGGGAATCGGAGTCGTGGAATTCGAATCCGAACGGTCGGTCCGCCGACTCGGGTCGGCGACGCCGGGACCGAATCCGGGCTCATCGACGATTTTCGCCCCTCGGGGCGATTCCCGCCGAAGCGTGCCTGAACTCGGATCGGGCCATGGTGTTACCGACCTGATGGCCTCACGGTTGCCGGAGGGACCTCGACCGGAGCGACTGCCGGAGCGGGTTCGACCGGTGGTTCGACCTGCTCGACCTCGATCGGGAACTCGCCGCCGACGGGTTCGCCGAGCGGGCCTTCGGGGGTCTCCATGCCGGTCTCGGGCGTCATGCCTCCGAGGTTGGGTGCCGCGCCCGGCTCGTCGATCGGCAGCGTGCCGATCACTTCGTAGCCGCTCATGCCCTCGATCGGGATGAAGAGACCGTCCGGCGAGACCCGGAACTGGCCGGTGGCGAGGAGGTAGCCGAGGATCGAAAGCTGGAGGTCCGCCTGGGCCCGATCCCGCTGGTCCTCCGCCTGCCGTCGCTGGTCGAGGGCCTCGGTCCGATCCCGGGCATCGGCGCGGTCGGGCGCGGCAGCGATCGAGGCCTCGCGGTTCATCGCGATCAGGACGTTCTGCTCCTGCAACTGCAAGCTGAATCGACTCAGCTCGATGCCCCGCAGGGACGATCGAACCTCCACCGCGGCGTCGTCGCGGGCGAGGCGCTGATCGCGAACCGCCTGCTCGTAGCGGATCTGCGACTCGCGGAGGCGAGCCTTCTCGATGGTGCGGTCGAGCGGTGCCCCGAACCGCGCGGACACGCTGTAGACGCCGTCGTCGGGGCGGAAGTCGAGGCCCGCCAGCGTGCCGGTTCGATCGACCGTGGAGACGACTCCGGCCAGCGAGACGTCGAAGTCGGGAAGCAGATCGTTGGTGGCCACGTCCACGCGGCGGCGGGCGTCCTCCACCTCGTCGGAGATCGTCTGCAGATCGAGGCGATACTGCAGGGCCGTCTGCACCGCGGTCGACGCGGTCACGTCGGGCAGCGGAAGGTCCAGAAGCACTGGAACGATGACCAGCGGCGCGGTGGGATCCATGCCGATGCGGACCTTGAAGTTGTCGACCGCGATGCGATATCGCTCCTCGAGACCCGCGAGACGGTTCACCGCGAACAGCGTGTTCTGCTTGGCGAGGTCCGCTTGGAACGGCGGTTGGCGACCGGCCTCGACGAGGGCGTTCTCGCGACGGTCGACCTGACGCGAGCTCGCGACCTGTCGGCGGGCGTTGGCGATCTCCTGCTGCTGCACCACGAGGTTGAGGTAGTCGCGGATGAGGTTGAGACAGAAGTCGCGGCGGAACTCCTCGAAGCGACGGGCGGCGTAGACGAGGTTGCGGCTGGACTGGATCAGGTTCTCTCGCGCCGAGAGGCCCGCCCCCCGCAGGATCGGGATGTCGGCGTTCAGGATGATCGACGCCGCCTGGGTGGTGCCGTCCCCGAGGATCAGTCCGTCGACGCGGCGCGTCAGGTCCACCACGAGTCGCGCCGAGACCTCGCCGCCGTACGGCAGACGCTGGGTGATGCCGAGATCGTTGGCGACTTCGAGCGTCCGCCCGAACCGACCGTCGTCGCCGGCGGCGGTGAACGATGCGCTGGTGACGTTGAACGGTCGAGGCTCCCAGCGGTGCTGCTCGATGATCAACTGCAACGCCGCGATGATGTAGTTCTCTTCGGCGTTGAGATAGGAGACGGCGTTGTCGAGAGCGAACCGGAGGGCGTTCCTCAGGTCGAACCGTTGGGCGTCCTCCGGCGGAAGGCCCTGGGCCTGGATCCTCGCCGCGGCCGCCTCGAGGTCCTCGTTGCTCGGTGGCCTTGCCGTGTATCGCAGATCGTCGGCGGCGGGATTGCGAGTCGGTGGCCGATACCGATCGGGCCCGTCCTCGGGAAACGGATTCCCCTCGTAGAGGCCGTTCGCGCGGGCCTTGGGGGCGAGGGTTCCTCCACCGACATCCTCCGCGGCGGAGAGCAGCGTCGTCTCGGTCCGCTCGTCGATCGTCTTCATCGACGTGTCGCAGGCGATCGGCAGAACGGCCGCGGCGACGAGCGTCGCCGCCAGTTGGGCCTCGAGACCACGACGAGCGGAGGGATTTGGCATCAGGCGGGTCATGGGAGGCGGCGGCCGTTTCGAGGTGCGAACTTGATCGGCGAGTGCGTCGATCGGGGAGGGATTCCCACCGACACCGATCGTCAGGATCGGCTCGGATCGCGTTGGAACGCCCCAATCGCCTTCACGTCGCGAGAACCGGCGTCTTCGTGCCTGCAATCGCTTTGGGTTCGGCGGGCCTCGGCGTGATGCTCTTTGCCCGCCGTCGTCGATTCTGACACGATACCGGTGGCGCCGGGTCCTTCGGCTTGAATCCATCCCCCGGGACGCCACGGAACACGTGTCGCCATGCCAACAGTCGCCTTCGACAGCAAGAGCCTCATCGTCCGAGACCGTCGGGCGTGGATCGTCGGTGCGGGCATGGAGTACGCCCTCTGTGAACCGGAGGGGTGGGGTCACCGGCTTGATCAACTTCGCCGGACGGGCGTCAACACGGTCCTGACCTCTGTGCCGTGGGTGGTGCATGAACCCCGTCCGGGGCGGTTCCGATTCGAGGGCAGGGCCGACCTTCGGGCGTTTCTCGAAGCCTGCGCCGAGCGTCAGTTGTGGGTCGTCCTTCGAATCGGTCCTTCCGTCGGGGAGCCCTACGACGGCGGCGGCATCCCGTCCTGGGTCGTCGAAGGCGGTGCAAACCGCATGCGAGAGCACGATCCGGCATTCCTCGAGCGGGTCTCGGGCATCTATCGCCAGATCGGCGGCCACCTCGACGGCCTGCAAGCCACCGACACCCACGCAAGCGGCCGCCGGCGGGTGGGCCCGGTGGTGGCGGTGCAGATCGAGCATCGGTGGTGGTGCGACAACGAGGAGCAGGGGGTCCGATATCTCGGTGAACTGGTGCGATTCGCCCGCGAATGCGGCATCAAGGTGCCCCTCCTGACCGCCAACGGTCAGTGGCGGACCGTCGAAGGCGCCATCGACTGCTGGGAGGAGGCGGACAACCTGCTGGCGGGCATGCGGCAGTTGGCGACGGTGCAGGACCGCTTCCCCCGCATCGCGATCATTCGAAACCCCGACGCCGCCTCGACCTGGGGCGACCCCAAGGGCGGCGAGGGCGCGTTTGCCGAAACGGTTCGGTCGATGCCCCGGAAGGTGGCGGAGGTGCTTGCAGCAGGCGGCATGCCGATCGTCGCCGATGCGGTGGGAGGCGTGCACACCGAAGGGACCGCCGGGCGTCGGGCGGCGCGACCGCCGCGATCCGGCGCGTTCTTCGCGACGCTTGAACCGAGGGGGATACTGGTCGACGCCCACGGCGATCTGCGCCTCGAGTCCGCCGAACTTCGTCGCCTGCTGCGGTTCGGTTCGAGCTTCGGACACGTCTTCGCGGATGCCGAGGTCGAGCATCAGCCGGTCGTGGTGAACCCCGATGGTGATGACGGCGACGCGGTGTCGGTCGCGGGCGCTCGCGGCCCCGGCGGCGAGGTCACGTTCGTCTTCGCACGCCGAAAGGCCGACCGCCGACTTCAACTCGTCCTCGGCGACGGTCGAGCGATCGGCGTCGATCTGGGCGACGGCGAACTCGGATGGTTTCCGTTGGAGGTCGACCTTCGGGGGAAGGGCCGACTCGACTACTCGACCCTCGTGCCACTGGGCATGTTCGGGCGTCGCATGCTGGCGGTCTACGGACCCGCCGGCGGCATCGGAGCGCTCTCGATCGACGGAGCGGCTCTCGAGGTCCGCGTGCCGGATCGGAACGAGGACCCGCTGGTGGTGTCGCATCGCGACATGACCGTGGTCGTGCTCAACGAGGCCCAGTCGCTGACGGCGCTGCCGCTGTCGGGCACCCTCCGGGTCGGCGTGGATTCGATCGCCGTGGGCGATCGCGAGGTCGCCGCACGCGGTGTCAAGCAGATCGTCCGAATCGACTCCTCCGGCAGCGTGGAACGAGGTCGGCCCTCGCGAGGCGAAGCGCCGGTGCCCAAGCGAGCCTCCTCGATCGCCTTGGGCGACTGGGAACGCTTCGCCGAACCCGAACTCGTCGATGGCGGAAGCCATCGCTACGCGTCGCTCGACGGCCCGAGTTCGCTGCGGGAATGCGGCGTCGGCGCCGGGTACGGCTGGTACTCGATTCGGATTCGCCAGCCCCGGGCTGGGCGTCTGCATCTGGACATGCCCGGTGCGGGAGATCGCCTCCGCCTGCATCTGGACGGCAAGGAGGTCGGCGTCTTCGGATCCGGTCCGGACGCCGCGCCGTTTCCCACCGACCTGTCATTGTCCGCGGGCGATCATCGTCTGGTCGTGCTGGCCGAGGACCTTGGACGTGGCAGCGACGGCGAAGCGTGCGAGGAGCGTCGGGGCGTCTTCAACCCGATCGTCGAGACCAAGGCGTTCAAGGGCGCGAAGGTCGTCTGGGGCGACGTGCCGACGCTCGATCCGTTCTCCGAGCGAGGCTATCTGCACGGTCTCGTCCGCGAGGCGCCGCCGCCGGAGCAGGGCTTCTCGATCCGTTGGACATTGCGGCGCCGTCCGACCCTGCTGCTGGATCTCGGGGCCTGGCCGGTTCCGGCGATGGTCTTCGTGAACGGGCGCCCGCGGACTCGCCTCGACGGCGACGCGTCGAGGCGAACGGTGCTCGAGATCGCCCCCGATGGCGAACCGGGATCGAAGATCGGCGCGAACGAGATCCTGATCGTTCCCGACGAGGAGGTCGAACTCGACGCCAGGCAGCGCACTGCACTGGCTCGGGGCATCCTTCTTTGGGAGGTGGAGCGGGACCTTGGTGGGCCGTCGTCCTGGTGGTTCGCCCGCTGGCGATCGGCCGACGAGGTCGGCGAGGAACCCACCTGGTCGCCGCTCAAGACCGGCAAGGGGCGAGGCGCCGCCGGCACTCCGTCATGGTTCCGTTCGTCGATCAAGGCACCCGCCGGCGCGATCTCCGCGTGGCTCGACCTGTCGAGCATGTCCAGCGGCCTCGTCGTGGTTGGTGATCGGCCGCTGGGCCGATATCTCGCGTCTTCGGGCGGGCGGTCGATCGGACCGTCTCGCCTGCCGCTCCCGATGGAGCGGATCGCCGGGGCGACCACCAGCCTGATGATCTTCGACGAGGAGGGCAGATCCCCCGCCGACGTCCGGATCGTGGACACGCCTTGACCTGTCGGCGTCGTCGCGCCCGAGTCCCTCGAACACCGCATCGGAAGCCCGTTCCGATGCGAAACACCGCTCGCCTGTCGTCGATGTGCGGTGCGGCAGGGTCTTCCTAGACTCGAGACCGTCGTTCGATTCCAAGGCCCGCGTCCGGCTCCCGATCGACTCCGAATCCGGATCGTCGGAGCGGCACCTGGCCACCTCGTCCGCCACCTTCGCCCTCGCTGCCCGGAGCAATCGCGTCCCCATGACCGACACCGAGTCCACCACCAGCGGCGTCCGGATCGAACGCACCGAGGATGGCATCTGCATCCTGTCGCTGCCACCCTCCCCGACCAAGCCGCGTGGCGGCGTGGTCGTGTTGGATCGATGGCTGGTCTCGGCCCTCGAACAGGCGATCCTGCAGGTGGCCGAGAGTTCGCCCCGAGGCGTCGTGCTCGAGAGTGCGAGCGAGCGGGTCTTCGTCGCCGGTGCGGATCTCGCCGAGATCGACGGTCTCGACGATGCCGAACTCGACCGCTATCTCGCAGACGGCGCCGCGTGCTTCGGTCGCCTGCTCGATCTTCCGTGCCCCACGGTGGCGCTGGTTCACGGAGCCGCCCTCGGAGGCGGTCTCGAACTCGCCATGCACTGCGACGGGCTCGGCTTCGTGGAGGTCGCCGAAGGTGCCAAGCCGTACCTGGTGGGTCTGCCCGAAGCCTCGCTGGGCATCTGCCCGGGATGGGGTGGGACCCAGATGCTGCCGGCGCGGATCGATCCGACGCTTGCCCTCGAGAGGACCGCGTCGGGTTCGGCCTGGAAGGCCAACGACCTGCCGGCCGGCCTTGCCGACTTCACCGCCGCCGATCGAGCGGCCCTGCGAGAGGCGGGATTGGCCTGGATCCGGGATCGCGGCAGTCCGCCGACGAGGCCCCGCGCCATCGCGTCCACCGATCGGGAGACCATCGAGCCGGCCATCGTCTCGGCCGGTCTCGACGACGCCGATCGCCTGACTCCGCCGGCCGCGGTCGTCGCGGCCGTGCGAGCAGGTCTCGAGGGGGGCTACGCTTGCGGTCTCGCCGAGGAGCGGCGTCAGTTGATCGCCCTTCGGGGGACCGAAGCCACCCGAGCGAAGTTGTCGGCCTTCCTCGCCCGTTCCTGATCCCGCTCGTTTGCTCCAACACCCCTCGCCCGCGGCCGGCATGGGGTTTCTCCGGCAAGGGTTGATTCACCGCCGCCGATCCGTCACCTTCGACGGCGACCACGGGCAGCTCGCCCGCCGCACCGTCCCCGTCCGCCGTTTCTCGTCACGACCGTCAAGAGATCCGTCATGAGCGCCAACCCCACCTCCTCCAGCAACCTCGACCGCGAGCTTCAGAAGTTGTCCGCCAAGGATCGCAAGCAGATCCAGGACGCTCAGGAGATGCTCGGGCCCGACCCAGACACCATGGGGGTGGTCAAGAACTACTTCTGGGGTCGCTTCCGCAACGAACTGCTGCTCCCGCATCCCGAGCCCTCCGCCGAGGAGACCGCCCGCTGCGACCAGCTGCTCGCGGCGCTCGACAAGTACCTCCTCGAGGAGCACCCCGCCCACAAGATCGATCAGGAGCAGGAGATCCCCCAGTGGGTGATCCAGAAGCTCTTCGACCTCGGCGTGCTGGGCATGACCATCTCCAAGGAGTACGGCGGCGGCGGATTCGGCATCACCAGCTACAACCGCGCCCTCGAGCGGATCGGCCGAGTCTGCGGTTCGACCGCCGTGATCGTGTCGGCGCACCAGTCGATCGGCTGCAAGGCGCTGATGCTGTTCGGCAACGACGAGCAGAAGCGCCTGTACCTGCCGCGCATGGCCAAGGACACCCTGAGCGCGTTCTGCCTGTCCGAGCCCAACGTCGGCTGCGACGCCGGCGGGCAGGAGACCCGCTGCGAGCTCTCCGAAGACGGCACCCACTACATCCTCAACGGCGAGAAGAAGTGGGCCACCTCCGGAGCGCTGTCGGGCCTCTTCACGGTGATGGCGAAGCAGCGGATCACCGATCCGAAGACCGGCAAGGAGAAGGATGCCGTCACCGCGCTGATCTGCACGCCCGACATGGAGGGCGTCGAGATCTACAGCCGCAACCGCTCCAAGTGCGGCATTCGCGGCACGTGGCAGGCCCGCATTCGCCTCAAGAACGTCAGGGTTCCCCGCGAGAACCTCCTCCACAAGGAGGGCAAGGGCCTGAACGTCGCCCTGACCTGCCTCAACTACGGACGCTGCACGCTTTCGGCGGGCATGCTCGGCGGAGCGACCTACGCCCTCGAGCAGGGGGCGAAGTGGGCGCAGTACCGACACCAGTTCGACCGGCCGCTGGCGGAGTTCGGCCAGGTGCAGGAGAAGCTCGCTCGCATGGACGCGTACGTCTACGCGATGGACGCGATGCTCTACCTGACCACCGGGTTCCTCGATCGTCACGACGAGGACATCATGCTCGAGACCGCGATGTGCAAGGTCTTCTGTTCGGAGATGGGCTACCGCACCGTCAACGACTGCCTGCAGATCATGGGCGGCGAGAGCTACATGACCGAGAACCACGTCGAGCGGATCTGGCGGGACAGCCGGATCAACACGATCGTCGAGGGCGCCAATGAAGTGATGCTGCAGTTCCTCTTCGGCTATGGGTCCAAGCAGCTCGGCGAGTGGATGCTGGGCATCAAGGCCAATCCGCTCTCGAACGTCGGCGCCGCCATGGGCATCGCCTCGCAGCTCTTCCTCGGCATCCGACCCGCGGCGCCGACGATCGCTCCGCTTCACGGTTCGCTGGCCCGCCACGGCACGACCCTGTCCAACCTGATCCGCGAGTTCGCTCACCAGGTGCGCATGATGTTCAAGGAGCACGAGGAGCGGCTCGTCACCGATCAGCTGATCCAGTCGCGACTGTCGATGGCGGCGCTGTGGATCCACGGCATCGCCTGCTCGCTGTCCAAGTGCGATCGGCACCTGCGTCAGGGACTCGACGGCGAGGCCCGCGCGAGCGAACTCGCGTTGATCGAGCATCTCGTGGCCCTCTTCGCCAACGAGGTCCGCATCGAACTCGACGGCCTTCGCCAGCACGCCAACCGCACCGTCAAGGTCGCGGCCGAGGGCGTGTTGAAGCGGGTTGCGGCGTTGCCCAACGAGCGATACTCGATGCCCGAGAAGAGCCCGAACCCCGAGGCCTTCGGCAAGGGACGTCCGGCGGACACCGAGGACGTCCAGCAGTTCGGTTCGGGGTCGGTCTTCTCCGGCCGTCCCGTGGCGAGCGACGGCTGATCGCCGCAGCGAGACCCCGGTCTGCTTCAGTGCCCCAACACGCGAATCGGTCGTCGGGCGGTATCGTTCGCCCGAGTCGGAGTTCGCTCTGAACCCCTCCGCTTTTCCCACATGTCGACGGAGTCACCGATGGATCTTCTCGAACAGATGCGGTCGCACGGACACGAGCGAATCGCCTTCCACCAGGATCCCGAGACCGGCCTCAAGGCGATCATCGCGGTGCATTCGACGCGACTTGGAAATGCGCTTGGGGGCACCCGCCGCTGGGCGTACGCCTCGACCAACGAGGCGGCGATGGACGTGCTTCGCCTCTCCGAGGGCATGACCTACAAGGCCGCCGCCGCCGATCTCCCGATGGGCGGAGCCAAGAGCGTGATCGTGCTCGAGAGCCCCGGACAGCAGCCCACCGAAGCCGAGGGCCGCGCCATGGGACGGTTCGTCGAGACCTTCGGCGGGGCCTACATCGCCGCGGAGGACGTGGGCGTGAGTCCGCAGTTCTGCGACTGGATGGCCCTCGAGACCAAGCACATCATGGGCGGCGAGAACGTCTCGACCGGCGGCGATCCCTCGCCGTGGACGGCGTTGGGCGTCTTCAACTCGATGAAGGCGTGCCTCGAGGCCTCCGGCGACGGCGACTTCTCCGGCCTCACCATCGGCATCCAGGGATGCGGCGCGACCGGCTTCAAGTTGGCGAAGCTCTGTCGCGAGGCCGGGGCCGCGGTGCTCGTCTCCGATGTGCACGTGCCGAGCATGAAGCGATGCGTCGAGGAACTCGGCTGCATGGCCGTCGGCAACGACGGGAACCTCTTCCACGAGGAACTCGACGTGCTCGCCCCGTGCGCTCTCGGAGGCGTGCTGGGGCCCGACTCGATCCCGACGCTCCGCTGCCGAATCATCTGCGGCACCGCCAACAACCAGCTCGTCGATCCGGTACGCGACGGTCGTGCCCTGAAGGACCGCGGCATCTGCTACGCCCCCGACTTCGTGGCCAACGCGGGCGGTCTCATTCGCCTCGCGGGCCTCTATCTGGGAATGACCGAGGCCCAGATCGACGCGAAGGTCGCCGGCATCGAACAGACCACCCACGAGGTGCTGAAGGAGGCGCTTGCAGCGCCTTCGACCGCCGAGGCGGCGATCGGCTTCGCCAAGCGGCGCATCGACGCCGTTGCAGCGCCGGCGTCGGCGTGATCGTCGTCGCCGATTCCAGCGTCGATTCCAGCGTCTGTCGCGAGGACGACGCGACGAGATGGTCGTGAGCGCATCGTTCGACTGGACCTTGCCGTACTCCTCGAGCCGCGAGCCGGCCTGCGGTCGCGCCGTCGTCGCGACGAGCGTGCCTGCCGCGGCATCCGCGGGACTGGACATCCTGCGTCGAGGCGGGAACGCCATCGATGCCGCGGTGGCCACCGCCGCGTGCATGACCGTCGTCGAGCCGACCACCAACGGACTCGGCGGCGATGCGTTTGCGCTGGTGTGGGACGGCACGCGGGTGCATGGGTTCAACGGGTCGGGTCGCAGTCCCGCGGGATTCGACGCGGCGATGCTCGAGGGCCAGACCCGCTTCCCGCGGCTGGGTTGGACGCCGGTGACGGTGCCGGGCGAGGTCGCGCTGTGGCGCGATCTTTCCCATCGCCTCGGCCGACTTCCCTTCGCCGACCTGATGGCCCCGGCGATCGAGTTCGCCGAGAGAGGATTCCCGCTGTCGCCCCAGACCGCGGACCTCTGGAAGCGCGCAGCGACGACCTACGCGTCGCGGCCGGACTGGTGCGAGACCTTCCTGTTCGAGGGGCGTCCGCCTCGGGCCGGCGAGATCGTGCGCCTGCCCGGACACGCCCGGGCCCTGCGGGCGATCGCCGAGAGCAATGGCGAGGCGTTCTACACCGGAGAGATCGCTGCGGCGATCGAGGCGGCCGCGCTCGCCGAGGGCGGCGCCCTGCGGGCGAGCGATCTCGCGGCGCACGAGACCCTCGAGGTCGAGCCGATCTCGGTCGGCTACCGCGGAGCCAGGCTGCACGAGATTCCTCCCAACGGGCAGGGCATCGCGGCACTGGTGGCGCTGGGAGTCCTGCGGTCGTTCGACCTGCCGTCGCTCGATCCGGAGTGCCCGGATGTGCTGCATCTGCAGATCGAGGCGGTGAAGCTGGGCTTCGCCGACGCCCATCGGCACGTCGCCGATCCCCGATTCGTCGATCGCGCACCCGCGGAGCTGCTCGCTCCCGAACGCCTGCGCGAACTCGCCGACCGCATCGATCCCGCCGCGGCGCAGACCTTCGATGCAGGCACGCCGCGGCCCGGAGGGACGATCCTGCTGTGCGCCGCCGACGACGAAGGTCGATGCGTGTCCTTCATCCAGAGCAACTACACCGGCTTCGGGAGCGGGGTGGTCGTGCCGGGGTGGGGCATCGCGATGCAGAACCGCGGCGCGTGCTTCCATCTCGATCCGACGCACCCCAATGCGGCGGCGCCGGGCAAGCGTCCCTATCACACGATCATCCCGGCGCTCGCCACCCCGATCGATCCGGCAGCCGCGCCGAGCGAGGGCCTCATGGCGTTCGGAGTGATGGGCGGGTTCATGCAGCCTCAGGGTCACCTGCAGGTGTTGTCGAGGGTGCGGGATCACCTTCGCAATCCCCAGGCGGCACTCGATGCGCCGCGGTTCCAATGGACCAGCGGTCGTTCGGTGATGGTCGAGCCGGGGTTCCCCGACGCCACACTGGCCGATCTGGAGTCGAGGGGGCATCAGTTGAAGCGGGCCTCGACCCGCAGCGTGACCTTCGGTCGAGGGCAGGCGATTCACGCTCTGGGAGATGGGAACGAGGTCGCCTGGTGCGCCGGAAGCGACCCTCGCGCCGACGGCCAGGCGGCGGCGTGGTGAGGGACCGAGGCTCCGACCGACGTCCGAGGACGACGGTGCGGCGGTGATCGCGCTCGTCGGGGGTCGGCAGGATGCTCCCGCCCATCGGGGTCCGAGTTTGGGGACCTGTCCCAAGTCCCGGTGGCCATCGAACCGATGCCCCCTCGATGCACGCTCCGTCCCGCGTCGGGTTCATCCTCGGTCCATCGCTTCCGAGCCTCCGGCCATGAACCGGCCGGCCGATCGCCGCATCGCGTCGGTGCTTGTCACCGCGCTCGTCCTGTTCGGGGTGTCGTTCTTCCTGCGGCCCTACGTGCTGCGGGTCGGTGAAGCCGCGGCCGAGCCGCAGGCGGGCCTCGAGCGCCTTCGGGCCCGAATGGGCGCGTTCGCCCCGACCGGGGCCGGGATCACGGTGCTGCAGATCGAGGCCAGCGGCAAGCAGGGGTGGACCCTCGGCGGCATGTCGGACCGCTACCGCGGCGTCGTCGTGCAGGCGGTGGGGCCGACCTCCGAGCCGAGTCCGCATGCCGGCATGGTCGCCAACGCCATGCTGCGTCTTGCGCCCGGCCTCGAGCGGATCTACACCGCAAGCAGCACCTGGTTCATCGGTGAACTGCTGCGAGCCGGGACGCCGGAACCACCTCGTCCGCTTCCTTCGGGAACAAGCGTCGCGTTCTGCGCCTGGGTCGGCAGTTCGGGTGGTGCCGACGACGATGTGCTGCGACGGGCGGACTTCCTCGTCGAGCGAACGCCATTCGTCCTGGTCGGGGGCTACACCGGGCAGCCCCTGATGGGTGCGATGTACAACGGCATCGCCGTGGGCGGCGGCAAGCCCCGGGCGAACCGAGGGACATCCGACAAGGTGGACGGCCCTGGGCGATGCAAGCCCGATCTGATCACCTCGCACGGCGCAGCGAGCCCCGCGACCGGCGAGGTCGCCGGCGCCGCCGCCATGCTGCTCGAGGCTGCGGGGCGTCTGCCGCGACTGAAGATCCATCCAGAGGCGGCGCGTCCCCACATGGTGAAGGCGGTGCTGCTTGCCGGGGCGGTTCGAGATGCGAACTGGACCAACCTCCCGGAGGCGGGAACCGACGACGGCGAAGATCGGGTCTCGCGACACCCGCTCGACCGGGCCGTCGGTGCAGGCCGCCTCGACGTGGCCCGGTCGGTGGAGATCCTGGCCTCTGGCGCGCCTGAGGGGGGCGATGTCGGCGGCGACTCCGGCTGGACCGCGATCGACTGGGCCGGAGGCGACGGAGAGCCGTCTCGGGAGGTCGTCGTGCCCATCCGCCTCGATCGTGCGGTGGGTGAACTGGCGGTCGTCGTCTGCTGGAATCGGGTGGTCGACAACCCTCTCGAGTGGCGTCTGTCGAACGTCGATCTCGCGGTCGAACGGGCCGACGAGCTCGCGACGACATGGTCGAGGTCCGGGAATGTCGCGAGCCGAAGCGTCGTGGACAACGTCGAGATGATCCTGCTTCGCGACGTCGCCGCGGGCGCGTACCGGATCCGGGTCCTGCTTGCCGACGGCGAACCGGTGCCGGTCTCGCTGGCGTGGCTCGGCTCGGGTCCCTACACGAGCTCGCCGCTGGTCGCGCCGCGCGACGGCGGCTGAGGTCCGCATCGGTCGCGCTGCTACACTTCGGCACCCGCCGCGGGGATGGACGCGGCTCCCCACCAACGGAAGGTCGACGCCGACCGGACGTTCTTCGAACGCCCGCCAAAGGGATCATCCTCGCCCGAGGGTTCGCGATCATGCCCACCAAGACGGTCTTCAAGACGGAGATCGAGTACGTCTCGATTCTCGACGAGCACGGTCAGTACGACCCCAAGCTCGGTGACGGCCTCGTCCCGGACGAGGATCTGATCCGGCTCTACGAGCACATGACCGCGTGCCGCCATCTCGACGAGGTGGCGTTCAAGCTGCAGCGGTCCGGTCGCATGGGCACCTACCCGCAGAACATGGGTCAGGAGGCGACGAGCCTCGGCGCCGCCTACGCCCTCGAGAAGACCGACTGGATGGTGCCCTGCTATCGCGAGAACGCGGGTCTCTTCTGGCGCGGCATGCCCATGGAGATGGTGCTGCTGCACTGGATGGGCGACGAGCGGGGCAACGCGATCCCGCGGGAGCTGTTCTGCACGCCGCTGGCGATTCCGATCGGCACGCAGATGCTCCACGCCGCAGGGCTCGCCTGGGCCGCGAAGTACCGCGACGAGAAGCGGATCGCCTGCACCTTCTTCGGGGACGGCGCCACCAGCGAGGGCGACTTCCACGAGGCCATGAACTTCTCCGCCAACCTCGACCTGCCGGTGGTCTTCCTCTGCCAGAACAACTTCTGGGCGATCTCGGTCCCCGGCAGGATCCAATGCTCTGCGCCGACGCTGGCCCAGCGGGGTCTCGCCTACGGCATGGACTGCATCCAGTGCGACGGCAACGACCTCTTCGCGGTCGTCAAGGTCGTCCGGGAGGCCGCCCGAAGGGCCCGCGAGGAGAATCGGCCGACCTTCATCGAGGCGGTCACCTACCGGCTCGGCGACCACACCACCGCCGACGACGCGCGTCGTTATCGCGATCAGGCCGAGGTCGACCTCTGGAAGGCTCGCGATCCGCTGATTCGCCTTCGCGGGTTCATGAAGGAGAAGGGCCTCTGGAACGACTCCAAGGAGGCGGAACTCCAGGAGAAGGCCGAACGCGAGGTCGCCGAAGCGGTGCAGCGGGCCGAGGGCATCGAGACGCCCCCGAGCACGGACGTCTTCGACCACACCTTCGCGGAACTCGATCCGCAGCTGACCCTGCAGCGGGCCACCCGCCGCACCACGTCGATCGGGCAGTCGCCCGACGCCGCCGCTCCCGCCCCCGCTGTCGACGGACACTGAGCACCGCCATGGCCAATCTCACCCTCGTTCAAGCGATCAACCTCGCGCTCGTCCAGGAGATGGAGCGGGACGATCGCGTCGTCGTTCTCGGAGAGGACGTCGGACCCAACGGCGGCGTGTTCCGCGTCACCGAAGGTCTCCACAAGCGATTCGGCGGTCACCGCGTGATCGACACGCCGCTGGCCGAGAGCGGGATCATCGGCACCTCGGTCGGACTCGCGATGGCGGGCCTGCGACCGATTCCGGAGATCCAGTTCGAAGGCTTCCTCGGACCGGCGTACGACCAGATCTGCTCGCATGCCGCCCGCATGCGAACCCGCACCCGCGGCGCCTTCACGGTGCCGCTGACGGTCCGGGTTCCCGTGGGAGGCGGCATCCACGCTCCCGAGCTCCACAGCGACAGCCCCGAGGCGATCTACGCCCACCAGCCCGGTCTCAAGGTCGTGATGCCGGCGTCGCCCTACGACGCCAAGGGCCTGCTGCTTTCGGCGATTCGCGATCCCGATCCGGTGATCTTCTTCGAACCCAAGCGGATCTACCGGGCCTTCCGCGAGGAGGTGCCCGAGGACGAGTACACCATCCCCATCGGCAAGGCCCGCATGGTCTGCGAGGGCGAGGAACTGACGATGGTCAGCTGGGGGGCGTCGGTCGTGCAGTGCATGCAGGCGATCGAGAAGAGCGGTCGCAGCATCGAGCTGATCGACCTGCGGACGATCTACCCCTTCGACATGGAGATGGTCGCCGCCAGCGTTCGCAAGACCGGTCGGGCGGTCGTGGTCCACGAGGCGCCCAAGACCTGCGGATTCGGCGCCGAGATCGCCAGTCGGATCATGGAGGAGTGCTTCCTGCACCTCGAAGCGCCCGTTCAGCGCGTCGCGGGCTTCGACACGATCATGCCCTACTACAAGCTCGAGCTCGAGTACCTCCCCGACGCCGAGCGCATCGGTCTCGCCGTCGACGAGGCCCTCGCCTACTGATCCTCCCGCGCCCGGAACGACCCATGTCCGTCAAGCAGCCAGCCGACCAGAGCGCGTTCATCCTTCCCGACCTCGGGGAGGGGGTCCACGAGGCCGAGCTCATCAAGTGGCGAGTCGCCCCCGGCGACACCGTGAAGGAGCACCAGATCCTCGCGGAGATGGAGACCGACAAGGCCCTCGTCGAGGTGCCGAGCCCCTGGTCGGGCAAGATCCGCGAACTGCACGGCAAGGAAGGGGAGATCCTGAACGTCGGCAACGTGCTCGTCAGCTACGACGTCGGCGGCAAGGGGGCCGCGAAGCCCGCGCCCGCGAAGTCCGTCGAGGCCTCGGGAGCCGGCGAGTCCAAGGCCGACGGCGCCGACGAGGATGCGGGCACCGTCGTGGGCACGATGTCGGGCGAGCTCTCGGTCTCTTCGAGGTTCGCCCGCCGCCCGGAGGCAGAGCCTGCCCAGAGCTCGCGCAAGGCCCTCGCCACGCCCGCGGTGCGCCGCATCGCCCGCGAACTCGGCGTCGACATCGATCGCGTCTCGGCGACGGGTCGCGGGGGCCGGGTCACCGCCAGCGACGTGCAGGCGGCGGCGTCCGGCGCCGCGGTCGCGACCGCGCATGCCGGCAACGGTGTCGCCTCGATGCCCGCAGCGCGACCGGTGGCGGTCGAGCGTCCCGCGATCGACGGCGAAGGCACCACCGAGCGGATCCCGTTTCGCGGCGTTCGCAGGAAGATCGCCCAGGCCCTCGATCTCTCGGTCAAGACCGCGGTCCACTTCACGGTGGTCGAGGAGGCCGACGTCACGGCGCTTCTCGCCAAGCGATCCGAGTACGCCCGCGTGCTCGGGCGGAAGCTGAGTCTGCTTCCCTTCGCGATGTTCGCGGTCTGCCGGGCGCTCGTGAAGCACCCCGAGCTCAACGCGATCGTCGACGACGCGGGAGAGGCGATCCTTCGCAAGGGACCGGTCAATCTCGGCTGCGCGGTGGACACGGAGCACGGCCTCATGGTCCCGGTGATCCGCAACGCCCAGACGCTCGGCCCGGTCGAACTCGCCGATCAGGTCAAGTCGCTCGCGGACGCGTGCCGTGGTCGCTCGATCGAGCGCGAGCATCTCGTCGGCGGCACCTTCACGGTCTCCAACGTGGGGAGCCACGGCGGGATGTTCGCCACGCCGATCATCAACTACCCCGAGGTGGCGATCCTCGGCCTCGGCCGATCCCGCGAGAAGGTCCTGGTCAAGGATGGGAGGTTCTATGCCGGCAGCGTGCTGCCGATGAGCCTCTCCTGCGACCATCGGGTCGTCGATGGGGCCGCGGGCGCAGCGTTCCTCGGCACGGTGGTGCGACTTCTCGAGTCCCCCGAGGAACTGCTGGGGGGGTGACGGCCCGAAGCGAACGCGTCCGAAAACGACCCCGTTCTTCCGCCCCCACGCGGTTGGCCTGAAGTGGAAACCCGGCTCTGGCGATAGTTCCCATCACGGTTCGATGCGCGATCCGTCGAGATGAACAAGGGAACAACACGCATGAGCCCCACCGGAACCACCGAAATGACCGCCTCCGCCCGCGCCGCAGCGCTTCAGGAGAAGATCGACAACCGCACCGCCGTGATCGGCATCGTGGGCCTCGGCTACGTCGGACTTCCGCTCGCCCGTGCCGTGCTCGACGGCGGGTACCCGGTGCTCGGATTCGACATCGATCAGCGAAAGATCGACGCGCTCGACGAGGGGCGGGCCTACATCGAACACCTCGGCCCAGACTTCTTCACGAGGCTCGCCGCCGACGAACGGTTCTCGGCGACCGCCGATTCGAGCGAACTCGCCAAGGCCGATCTGATCCTGCTCTGCGTGCCCACGCCGCTTGGTCCGCACCGCGAGCCGGATCTCGCCTACGTGCTCGAGAGCACGAAGATGGTGGCCAAGGTCCTGCGGCCCGGGCAGCTGGTGGCCCTCGAGAGCACCACCTACCCCGGCACGACCCGCGACGAGATGCTCCCGATCCTCGAGCAGTCCGGTCTTCGATGCGGTGAGGACTTCTTCATCGCCTACAGCCCCGAGCGCGAGGATCCGGGATCGCCGGGTCGCAGCGCAGGCGAGATTCCCAAGCTCGTGGGTGGAGTGGACGAGGCCAGCGGCAACCTCGCCGAGAGCTTCTACACCAATGTCGTCGCGAAGGTCCACCGGGTCTCGAGCGCCGAGGTCGCCGAGAGCGCGAAGCTCCTGGAGAACATCTACCGCGCCGTCAACATCGCCCTCGTCAACGAGATGAAGACGGTGATGACCGCGCTCGGCGTCGACGTCTGGGAGGTGATCGACGCGGCCGCCACCAAGCCATTCGGCTTCCAGGCGTTCTATCCCGGCCCCGGCCTCGGTGGCCACTGCATCCCGATCGATCCGTTCTACCTCACCTGGAAGGCCAAGGCGGTCAACCAGCCCACGCGATTCATCGAGCTGGCCGGCGAGGTCAACACCGCGATGCCGCACTGGGTGATCGAGAGGTGCATGCGTGCCCTCAACGAGCATCGCAAGAGCCTCCGCGGATCGAAGGTGCTGGTGATGGGCATCGCCTACAAGAAGAACATCGACGATCCCCGGGAGAGCCCCGCGGCCGAGATCATCGAGCTGCTGCTCGATTCGGGTGCCGAGGTCTCCTACCACGATCCGCATCTTCCGAACTTCCCCCAGATGCGAAAGCACGCCCTCGAGATGAACTCGGTGCCGCTCTCCCCCGAGACCCTCTCCGCAAGCGACCTCGTCCTGATCGTGACCGACCACGATGCGGTGGACTACGCGATGGTCGGCGAGCACGCCCCCTTGATCGTGGACACCCGCAACGCCATGAACCGCGTGCCCCGGTTCAAGGCCCAGCTTGTGAAGGCCTGACCCGATCCGACCTACGACCTCGACGGCCCCCGCCCGTTGGCGGGGGCCGTTTTCGTGGGCGGGACCGTTGGAGACCGTTGCCGCCCCCCGCAGGCGTCCCTATGCTCGCGGCATGACTCGCTTCAGAGGCGTTCTTCTCGCCGCCGGAATCCTCGCTGCGCTCGCCGCACCCCTGGCCCCGCCGGCGATGGCGCAGGACGCTCCTCCACCGCCGACTGGTGGTCGCTCCTACTCGCCCCTGCCCGGCTACGGGATCCTCCTCGTCCTTGGCGGCATGGTGATTGCGGTCAGCCTGTGGTCGTCGAAGCGATCGCATCAGGATCTCTGAGGAAGCTCCTCGCTCGGCCCCATGCCGAACCGACGCACCCTTGTTCCGCTGATCGTTCTGAACGCGCTGCTTCTCGCGGCGCTCGGTGCGGTCAAGTGGTCGCCTGCCGCCGAGGCCCAGGCTCGCGCCCGGGGGTCGTACCTGATGGTGGCCGGCGCGGTCGAGGGCGGTGATCCCGAAGTCGTGTGGCTGCTCGACGAGGCCAACGGCGAGCTGGTGGCGGTGGTCTGGAACCGCGAACGCGGCGAACTGATGGGCCTCGGCTACCGGGACCTCGATGTCGATGCGGTGACGCTCATGCGGGGACGCGACTGATGAGCGGCGCCGAACCCAGATCGCCCCGAACGCGATGGTCGGAGATTCCGCTCTGGGCCTCCGCGTTCGTGATCGCCGCACTCGTGATCGTCGAAGCGGGTTCGCTTCCTTCGCCTTCGGCGCAGGCCGGGCAGGCGGTGCTCGGCGATCGAGGATTCGCGATGGCCACCGTTCGCGCGGCGGGCGCCGATGGCAACGGCGAGCAGGAACTGCTCTACGTCATCGATGGTCGGGACGAACTGCTCTACATCTACGAGGTGCCCAAGGCCTCGGATCGGCGCATCGTCTTCCGCGGCGGCGTGCTGCTGCCGACGCTCTTCGCCAAGGGCCGGGGCGGCTGAGTTGTCGCTGGCGGTCCGGCCGGTCGATGCGGTGATGGCGGCGGCGCGGGCCGCGGCGTTCACGAAGCGATCGATCAAGGAGCCGGCCAAGAGCGACGGCCTGCGGCGGGCGATCGCGATGGTCGATCTGACGACCCTCGAGGGTCAGGACACGGCCCAGAAGGTCCATGCCCTCTGCCGAAAGGCGGTCCGCCCCTGTCCCACGTCGCTTCCCGATGGGATTGCGAAGGTGCCGTCGGTGGCGGCGGTGTGCGTGTACCCGAGCCTGGTGCGAATCGCGAAGCAGTCCCTCGGCGACGCGCCGATCGCCGTGGCGTCCGTGGCGACGGCGTTCCCGAGCGGTCAGGCCCCACTGGAGACGCGTCTCGAAGAGGTCCGACGCGCGGTCGCCGACGGTGCCGACGAGATCGACATGGTGATTTCGCGGGGACGTCTTCTGGCCGGCGACGAGTCCGCCGTCCGCGAGGAGATCGCCGAGACGCGGCGGGCGTGCGGACCCGCCCACCTCAAGATCATTCTCGAGACCGGTGAGCTGGGCACGCTCGACCGGGTTCGACGGGCGAGCGATCTCGCGATCGAAGCGGCATGCACGGTCCCGGGGCTTCCGATGCCGGCGGACGGAGAGGTCTTCATCAAGACCTCGACCGGCAAGGTGCCGAAGGCCGCGACCATGCCGGTGAGCCTGGTGATGATGGAGGCGATCCGCGACGCCCATCGCGGCGGCGGTCCCCGGATCGGCTTCAAGCCCGCGGGCGGGATCCGCAGTGCGAAGCAGGCGTTGCACTATCTCGTGATGCTGCAGGAGACCCTCGGTCCCGCATGGATGACGCCGAGTCTCTTCCGTTTCGGCGCTTCGAGCCTTCTCGACGATCTCGTGCGACAGGTGCTGAAGGCGGCATTCGGTGGTCGCTACCGCGCCGCCTGGGACGTGCCGACGCCCTAGGGGTTCGCGGAGGCCTCACGTCGCTTCCGAACGCTCAGGCCGGCACTTCGCTCGGCAGTTCGAACGCCTCCGGAAGCGAGCCCGACCACACGTCCTCCCACAGGCGGAACCCGCCGAGGAAGGCATTGGCGTTGTCGCCGTGGATGCAGCGGGGTGGCAGTTCCTTGACGTGCCGGCCGTTGCCGCCGCCCAGCACCACGTAGTCCGGCAGCAGCGCCGCTTGGAGGATCGTCACCACGTCGCAGACCGACTTGCGCCATCGGCCCTTGCCTCGCTTCTCCAGGCTCGCCTCGCCGACGTAGTCCTCGTAGGTCTTGCCGTTGCGATAGGGCGCATGGGCGAGTTCCATCGGCTGCACCAGATGCCGATCGATCATGCAGCTGCCGAGTCCCGTGCCGAGACCCAGGAACAGCATGCGTCCCCCGAGATAGCTGCCGACGGCCTGCATCGCCGCGTCGTTCACGAGCTTGATCGGCCGACCGAAGGCCGCGGCGAAGTCGAAGTCGACCCAGCCCGGTCCGAGGTTCTTGGGGTTCTGCACGACTCTGCCCCCGACGATCGGTGCCGGAACGCCCACCGAGATCTGCTCGAAGTTCCATCCCTTCGCCAGGCCCAGCACGCCGTCGACCATCCCCTGAGGCGTGAGGGTCGGCCCCGACTCGAACCGCCGTCGATCGGGATCCGACGGAATCCGGATCTTGACGTGGCTGCCGCCGATGTCGACGGCGAGCGTCGGGAGTTCCGAATCGTTCGTTGTTGCGGTGCTGGACATGCGGGATCGCCCTTGGGTGGACCATCGACTCACGAGGTCCTCGGCAATCTAGCAGTCGGTTCGACGATGCCACCCCATCGACGCGTCCGTTGGAGTCCGTTCGCCTCGGCGAGGGAGGCGACGACCGGCGATCAGCCCTCGTTCGCGGCCGCGGTGCTCGACTCGCGACGCTGCACCGGCACCTGGATCTCCGACCACTTTCGAGCGTCCCAGACGTAGGGTCCGTTGTACCAGAAGGCCCTCGGACTGCCTGCGATGGTCCACTCCGGATGCTCCTCGAGCCACGCCTCGAGCTTCGCCATGCCCTCGCGAACCCGCGGCATGCCATAGGCCCCGAGCAGGCCGACCGACAGCACCTCGAGCGCATCGGTGTCGACGACGACCACGTCGCCGGCTTCCCCGGCGGGACCAAGGTCGGCGGTCCGATAGAGGAACGACATCGTCCACCGCTCCGGTCGCCCGTCGGCGGCGAGCGGCATGCCCTCGTAGTCCATCTCGACGGGGCTGGTCATCGCGATGTCGCGATCCTTGATGTGGTTGAACAGCGGCCAGAAGGCGCCGTTCATGCCCCCATCGACGCTGCCGTCGCGTGAGAGTTCGGCACGTCGAACCGCAGGGTAGCGCTTCAGGTCGATCGCACCGGGCGGGGTCGGTTCGGGGTAGCCCACCGGCAGGGGCGCTTCGACGAGGCTCCTGCCCACGCGGTACTGGCCGTTGACGATCGAGATCGACGCCGCGTCGTCGCCGCCGACCCGATCGACGAGATCGGGCGTCCGGACGGCTCCCATGTCCTCACCGTCGCCGGGAACGCCGAACAGGGCGCAGGAGGCGAGTGGCACGGTCAAGAGGGCGGCGGCGATCGATCGCAGTGGGGTGCTCATGCCTCCACCTTCGTCTCCGATTGAGGCACGGTTTCGGCGGCGTTCGTCGCGAGGTCGCAGGCCGGTGCGTACGTGCCGCCGACAGTCGAAGCCGCTACGCTCCCGACATGATTCAGGGACGTCCGGACGCCGAGACCGACGCGTGGGAACTCTCTCCGGCACCGGAGACCTTCGCCAAGACGGTGCGCGAGGGTCTCGAGCCGGAACCGGGCCTCTACATCGACGGCGGATTCGCCCCTGCAGCGGACGGCCGCCGCTTCGAGACGATCGAGCCCGCCACGGAGTCCGTGCTTGCGCGCGTGCCCGACGCCGGCGCCGCCGACGTCGATCGCGCGGTCGAGAGCGCCCGTCGGGCCCTCAAGGACTGGCGGCGCACTCCGCCGCTCGAGCGTGCGAAGCACCTCTTTCGGATCGCCCGACGCATTCAGGAGCGATCGCGCGAGCTCGCGGTGCTCGAGTCGATCGACGGCGGCAAGCCGATCAAGGAGAGTCGGGACGTCGACCTGCCGCTGGTCGCGCAGCACTTCTTCCACCATGCCGGCTGGTGCGACAAGCTTCGCTTCGTCGCGGGGCACGGCGGTCCCGAGCCGGTCGGCGTCTGCGGGCAGGTCATCCCTTGGAACTTTCCGCTGATGATGGCGGCGTGGAAGCTCGCGCCGGCCCTTGCGTGCGGCAACACCTGCGTGCTGAAGCCCGCCGAGACCACGCCGCTGACGGCGCTGCGACTCGCCGAGATCCTCGACGAGGTCGGCCTGCCGCCCGGCGTGGTCAACATCGTCACCGGCGGCCCCGAGACCGGACGCCTGCTGGTCGAGCACGCCGATCTCGACAAGGTCGCCTTCACCGGATCGACCGAGGTCGGCAAGCGGATCGCCGCGAGCTGCGCGCGGCGGGGCCGGAAGGTCACGCTCGAACTCGGGGGCAAGGGGCCCCACGTGATCTTCGCCGATGCCGCGATCGATCAGGCGGTCGAAGGCATCGTCTCGGGCATCTGGTTCAACCAGGGTCAGGTCTGCTGCGCGGGCAGCCGTCTTCTGGTCGAGGAGTCGGTGCTGGAGGAGGTGCTCGAGAAGCTCGCGTGGCGAATGACCACCTTGCGGGTCGGCGATCCGCTCGACAAGAACACCGACGTCGGAGCGATCAACTCGAGGCGGCAGCTCGAGACGATCCGCGGCTTCCTGCAGCGAGGCGTCGACGAGGGGGCGCGGTTGCACGAGTGCGGAGAGGCGACGCTGCCCGATCGCGGCTTCTGGTGTCGTCCGACCTTCTTCAGCGACGTCCAGCCTTCGCACACCATCGCTCGCGAGGAGATCTTCGGGCCCGTGTTGGCGGTCATGAGCTTCAGAACCCCCGAGGAGGCGGTGGCCCGAGCCAACGACACGCCCTTCGGCCTCTCGGCCGGCGTATGGACGGACAAGGGTGCGAAGGCCCTGGAGTTCGCGCGACGAGTGAACGCCGGCGTGGTCTGGTGCAACAGCTTCAACCGCTTCGACCCGACGGCGCCGTTCGGGGGAAGACGCGAGAGCGGCTATGGGCGCGAGGGCGGCATGGCCGGACTCCGGGAGTACCTCGCATGAGTCGCGTTCCCGTCGCCAAGACCTGCAAGCTGTACATCGGGGGGAAGTATCCGCGCTCGGAGTCCGGCCGCACCGTGCCGGTGCTCGACCCCGCCGGTGCCGTGCTTGCCCATGCCGCCCGGGCGAGTCGCAAGGATCTGCGCGACGCGGTCGAAGCCGCTCACAAGGCGCAGGACGCATGGGCGGGCGCGACGGCCTATCTCCGCGGCCAGATCCTGCATCGCATCGCCGAGTTCATGGAGGCGAGACGGGACGAACTGGTTCAGGCGATCCGGTCGGTCGAAGGCTCGACCGCCGCCGCAGCGCGACGCGAGGTCGATCTGTCGGTGGATCGAGTCGTCTCCTTCGCGGGCTGGACCGACAAGATCAGCACGCTCATCGGTGGGCAGTGCGCCGTTGCAGGGCCCTTCTACACCATGTCGGTCGCCGAGCCGATCGGTGTCTGCGCCGTGGTGGCGCCGGCGCGGCCGTCGCTGCTGGGCCTGGTGACGACGCTGATGCCGACACTTGCCGCCGGAAACACCGTGGTGGCGCTGGGGAGCGAGTCGAACCCGCTGCCGGCGGTGGTTCTGGGAGAGATTCTCGGGGTCTCCGACGTTCCATCGGGGGTCGTCAACCTCCTGACAGGCGGTGTCGGCGAGATCGTTCCGGCGATGGCCGGTCACCGTCAGATCGGCGCGATCGGAGGCATCGGCCTCCCGGCCGAGGTCGTCGCGGGCGCCTGCGAAGCCGCGGCGGAGAGCCTCAAGCGAACCCGATTCGTCGCGGTCGCGTCCGAGCGAGCGGGTCTCGAGGACCACGATCGCTGGACGGCGCCGGAGGCCGTCGCCAACTGGACCGAGATGAAGTCGATCTGGCATCCCGCCTCGCTCGACTGACGAGCGTCGGGCCATGCCTTCATCGCCCAACCGCCGAGGCGGGTCTCGCCTTCGGGGCGGTGGGAGCGAAGCAGACTCCACCGCGGGTCGCGCTCCCGCTCCCGCTCCCGCTGCCGCCCACCGCCCGCAGGCGGGTCCGTTCTGCGGGCCGCGAGTCGTCTCGCGAATCGACCGCGGGGAACGAATTCGAACCATCGCTCACGGGACGGCGAGACATGGTTCGGCCTCGGTGCAAGGTTGGCCCAGGAACGTTCCCGAGGAGACTCGGAAGCCGGCGCGAACAGTCGGAACGAC
>Ga0075479_10000155_pt1 | contig 25952 bp, 17 predicted proteins | sample DEB08_DNA_8_FD_76341 | JGI IMG/M metagenome (GOLD analysis project Ga0075479, IMG submission 76341) | Aqueous microbial communities from the Delaware River and Bay under freshwater to marine salinity gradient to study organic matter... | ecosystem: Environmental > Aquatic > Marine > Coastal ... | reverse complement strand
AGCGGATCCAGTTGTCCCTTCTGAACCATTTGACCGAATGTCAGGCTGTCCGGAGGAAACCGCACAGCCAGGGCAAGTTCACACGCTTTTCCGTAACAGCAACCGTAAAGAAAGCAGCCGATGCGGCCAAATGCTCCCCCCAGCAGCAGCGATGGTGCGAGGACATCCAGCATTGGCAGGCACGCGATCCGACGACGGTGGCAAAACACCAGAACCCCCAGCAATCCACCGATCACGCTGCCGTAGAAAACAATTCCGCCATCCCAAAGTGCCACGGCAGCAATCAGCTTTTGCACGCCAGTCGAATTGGAAAACTGCGGACTACCGTGTCGAATCAGATAGTAAGCGCGTGCACCGGCAAGTCCCGGCAGCAGGGCCCACATCATCATATCCCAGATGACTTCCGGTGACTGACCAATTGTGCGTATCCGGCGAGATGCCACCCAGCTTGCAGAAGAAAATCCAATGAACATCATGAAGCCGTATCCGTAGACCGGAATTCCGTTCTGCACAATCCCGAGATTCGGCTGCAACAGCAGAAGTGCCAAAAGCGCAAGCGGAACCAGCAGCCAGAACCCAACGGTCACTGCCGCCTCCGCAACACCGTCGCTCTTCTTCAAGACCACCAGGAATGCAACCAGCAGGGCCAGCAGCCACGCCAAAATCAGCCAGCCGACCCCCACCAGCAGATCATTCCCAACGGATTCAAATCTCCACGCAGAATCGAAGATGAATCGCAGCAAATGCGTTCGCATGGTTGCCTTTCTGTGTCACTTGTGATTTTCCGCTGTCGATTCTATGCGGAATGCCCGCTTGCTGACAGACCACACCCTTCCTGCAGCCCACCCGATCAATCGCCGGAATGACAGATCAGCCAAACCGCAGCAAAGCATTGTCAATCAGACGCGTTGAACCCAACTGCACAGCAATCAGCGCAACAGCCTCAATGCCGCGTTCTTCTGTCTGGTATTCTTCCAGTGTCTCGGGGTTTGCGACAACGGCATACTGCACCTGTAACTGTCCACTGCGTTCCAGCCGCCGACGCATCTGTAATGCGACTTCAGCCGCAGAGCACACGCCGGAATCTGCAAGACGAATCGCTTCCCGCAACGCCTGATGGATATCACCAGCCACCGCCCGCTCTGTTTCCGTCAGGTATCGATTTCGGCTGCTCATTGCCAAACCGTCAGACTCCCGAATGATGGGGCAGGTGACGATGCGCACAGCCAGATTCAGATCGCGAACCATTCGTCGGATAATCAACTGCTGCTGGAAGTCCTTTTGACCAAAGAACGCCACGTCCGGCTCTGTGATCCCAAACAACTTGGTCACAACCGTCGTCACTCCCGAGAAATGCCCAGGACGAATTGCTCCTTCAAGCACCGTGGCGAGCTGTCCCGGGACGACAACGGTGTCGGCATCGTCCTGATACATGACCGATGCTGCAGGCGTAAACACCAGATCAGCACCGGCAGCGCGACACCGATCCAGATCTGCCTCGAGCGTTCGAGGATATCGTGAAAAGTCCTCACCTGGACCGAACTGCGTGGGATTCACAAAGATCGTTCCCACCACAAAGTCGCAGTCCCGCCGGGCCTGTTCGATCAAACTGCAGTGCCCGTCGTGGAGAGCTCCCATGGTGGGGACACAACCAACGATTCTGCCCTGCCGCTTCGCTTCCCGCACGTGACTTCGAACCGCCTCCGGAAGTTGCTCCACAATCATGCCTGTCTCCTGCTTCCTGCTGCGGAAAATTGCTCCTGCGGCCGCATCAATGCTGCCCGATTGCAGTACTGACGGATTTCCCGGGTTCGTCCAGGGGCATCCGTCTGCCATGCCGCCTCTGACGGCATTGAATCGTGACTTTCGCACCCAGCTTACTGCCAGCTTGACCGAACAGGCCGTGTCTGCAGATGTGATGAAAATCTCACCAGCGTTCAGGTCTCCGGTCTGTTCAATTCTGATGCGTCAGGAGTTACATTGCGAGGAATTCTATTCTGTCCGCCGGGACACTTCGACCGGTCGGAATTGAGTTTCCTTCCGATGGAAGACCCCCTCACCATGCGATACCACATCTGGGCCCCGCTGCTACTGATTTCATCCGCTTTTGCTGCCGATGCCCAACAACAGGCGGATGAACTGCTGAAAGGTTCCGGCGTCCGGGGCGGCTTCGTGGTTCATCTGGGTTGCGGAAATGGTGAAGTGACCGCCGCGCTGCATCAGTCAGACAGTTTTCAGGTGCACGGTCTGGAACAATCTGCTGAGCTTGTCCGGGAAGCCCGCAAACGAATTGCCGCCGACGGTCAGTACGGCAACGTGTCACTCATGCAGTTCTCCGGCGCTGATCTTCCCTACGTCGACAATATGGTCAACCTGCTGATCGCTGATCAGCCTGGCGAAGTTCAGCAGCAGGAAATGCTTCGCGTTGTCACACCGGGGGGAACCCTGATGCTGAGACAGGATGACGGCTCGTGGCAGACGATCCGCAAGCCGCGACCCGACAATATCGATGACTGGTCCCACTATCTGCATGATCCCAGCGGAAATGCTGTGGCTCATGACGATGTGGTCGGTCAGCCCCGACATCTCCAGTGGGTCGGCAGCCCGCGGTGGTCCAGACACCACGACCGGATGGCCAGTATGAGTGCACTGGTTTCAACCGGGGGCCGCATGTTCTACATCATGGACGAAGGCAGCCGAATTTCCATCCAGCTGCCCTCCCGCTGGAAACTGGTCGCCCGTGATGCCTTCAACGGAACCATCCTCTGGAAGCGGGACATCGCTTCATGGCAGGATCAACTCTGGCCGCTCAAAAGCGGACCATCGCAGCTTTCCCGCAGACTCGTCTCCACCGAAACCGAAGTGTACTCGCCACTGGCAGACGACGGCCCGCTCACAGCAATGGACGCCGCAACAGGAGAAACAATTCGTACCTATGCCGATACCGATTCCACAGAAGAAGTCCTGCATCTGAACGGCCTGCTGTTTGTCGTGGTCCGCAAAGGAGCGGGCGAACGTGAACAGTACGCTCCGGCAAACGGACGGGTTGGCGATCAGGGCCTCGTTGCTCGTGAATTCTTTTGGAATGAAGAACCTCGAGTCATCATGGCATTTCATGCCGCCACGGGTGAACGGCTTTGGGCAAAGCAAACCCGGATCTCACCGCTGACTCTCGCTGCCAGCGGGGATTATCTCTGCTTCCATGACGGCGAAACCCTGCAGGCGTTGAATCAGCAATCCGGTGAATTGCTGTGGCAAACCGAACCGGTGACCCGACGACAGCAGTTCACCTTCAATTTTGGTCCGCGACTCGTGATCTATCAGGATGTTGTTCTCTATGCCGGCGGTGACGGCAGAATGGTCAGCGTGGATGCAGCGACCGGCAAACGCCTGTGGGAATCCGAACACCCCCGCTCAGGCTACCAGTCTCCCCAGGACCTGATGGTCGTTGACGGTCTTGTCTGGTGTGCTCCGACAACCTCAGGTGGGGATAGTGGCGTCTTTACCGGAAGAGACCCGCGCACCGGAGATGTTCGCAAGGAATTTGCCCCTGATGTTGATACCTACTGGTTCCATCATCGTTGCTACATCTCCAAAGCGACCGATAATTTCCTGTTGCCGTCGCGGACCGGCATTGAATTCGTTGACTTCGAAAAAGAACACTGGGATATCCATCACTGGGTCCGCGGTGGTTGTCTGTACGGAATTATGCCGTGTAACGGCCTGACTTATACACCCCCGCACAACTGTGCCTGCTATCCGGAGGCGAAGCTGTACGGGTTTAACGCACTGGCTCCGGCCGCTCCAACTCGTCCGATTCCCACGACGGTCGATGAAGCCGGGCGTCTGGTTCGAGGACCAGCCTGGAACACTCCACTGCTGTCCCGGACCGCAGCCGGTGGTGCTGACGACTGGCCAATGTTCCGACATGACTCCGGACGCAGCGGAACCACCCGACAGGATGTCCCGGCAGACCCTCAGGAACAGTGGTCCGCCCGACTCGGTGGACGACTGACTTCGCCGGTAATTGCTGACGGTCTGGTATATGTTGCCAGGACTGACGAACACACGCTGTACGCACTGAATCAAAAGGACGGATCTGAAGCGTGGACATGGACAGCCACTGCCAGAATTGACAGCCCTCCCACGATCAGTCAGGGACGAGCAGTTTTCGGCTGCACCGACGGCTGGATCTACTGCCTCAGGGCCGCAGACGGACAGCTGGTCTGGAAGTATCGAGCGGCACCACTGGATCGTCGAGCGATGGCGTTTGAACAGCTGGAATCACTGTGGCCGGTCCACGGCAGCGTTCTGATTCGCGAAAACGTTGTCTGGGCAGTTGCCGGACGATCCAACTTCCTCGATGGTGGACTGCGACTGCTCCGGCTGAACCTTGCTGACGGAATTCAGCTTTCCGAAACAATCATGGATGAAACAAATCCTGAAACCGGAAACAACCTGCAGGAGAAACTTCAGATCCTGCAGATGCCGGTCGGGCTTCCGGATATCCTTGTTGCCGATGACCAGTTTGTTTACATGAAATCTCAGAAGTTTGACTTCGCAGGAAACCGCCTTGAAATCGGGCCTGTGTCAGGAGACTTTGTCGGTCAGGGCGGAGCACAGCAGGGCGAGGGCGTCCACTTGTTCGCGCCAATGGGTTTTCTGGATGACAGCTGGTTTCATCGATCTTACTGGGTGTTCGGCCGAAATTTTGCCGGCGGTCACGGTGGCTACTTCCAGGCAGGACGATTTGCTCCTTCCGGCGACATTATGGTCCACGGCGGCGGCTATGTCTTCGGATATGGCAGGAAGCCGGAGTACTTCCGCTGGACAACCACGATGGAACGGCAGCTGTTTTCCGCTGCACCGGATCCACCAGAAGTCCCCGAAGGATTCGTCAGGAAACGAAATACCCGCAACAATAATGCGTCAGCAGGACAGTTCGTCGGCTTTGGCAAATCTCCCAAACTGGATCCCACCGGAAAGCCAGTGACGGTGGAGGCGTGGATGACCACCACTGCTGCCAATGGCGTAGTGATCGCTCGCGGTGGACCGGCTCAGGGGTTTTCCCTGGCCGTCGAAAATGGCCGGCCCGTCTTCCATATTCGTGCCGGTGATCAACTTACCAGCGTTGTTGGTCCCAATCGCATCGTTGGTGGCTGGCACCATCTGGTTGGAACGCTGAATCGTGATCTGACGGTCACTCTGTATGTCGACGGCAAACCCGCTGGCAGCGCAAAAACGACCACCCTGCTCACCTCGGACCCGGCTCAGGGAATGGAAATCGGCGCAGACAATGGCAGTGCCGTGGGCAACTACAAGTCGCCGGGGCAGTTCACCGGAATTATCGACGAAGTGCGCCTGTACTATTCAGAAACAACGGACGAAGCCGTTGCCGAACGCTTTGCCTCCGACGCTGAGTTATCACCGGACCCGGTACTGGTTGTCCCGTTTGATGACGGAACTGCTCGTGATCTTTCCACCGGTCGAAACAATGGGACTCTTGCCGGTGGCCAACCTGCCCGGGGACACTCCGGACAGGGAATGAAGTTCAGCGGACGAAAGCAAAACAACGCTGCGGGAGACAAGACAGATCCGGCTGTGGCGGAAGCAATTGCTCGCAACAGCCTTGTTGAACCTCGCTGGAATACCGATATCCCAATTTATGCTCGAGCAATGGTGCTGTCCGGTTTCCATCTGTTCGTCGCCGGGCCACCTGATCTGATCGACGAAGAAGAAACCTTCGAGCAGCTTTCGAAAAAGGAACAGCAGGTTCATCAATTACTGGAAACTCAGGACAGCGCGCTGCAGGGCAGCCAGGGGGGCCAGTTGCTGACCGTCAACGCTGATACCGGGGCAGTTGAGAACACCATTTCCCTGCCGACGCTTCCGGCATGGGATGGGATGGCAGCGGCTCGCGGACAACTGTTCCTGACCACACTCGATGGACAAGTCCTCTGTTTCGGCAAATGAGCAGCAGACGGGAAAGGAAACGGATCGAGATGACACGCGACTTGAATTCTGCACTTTGCTCCGCACAACATCACGCCCACACTGGCCGGCTGCTGCTGGTCACACTGCTCTGGCTGACAGCATCAGCCGGCGCGCAGGCCTGCAACATTCCGGTCTTTCGGTATGCACTCGAACGCTGGAATGCGGACGAGGTGGAAATCGTTGTCTTTATGGATCAGCGTCTGACGAAAGAGCAGTCTGACTATATTGAGAAGCTGCAGCAGCAGTCAGTCACAGCCGGAGGGCCTGTCAACTGTCGCGTGGCCCCCGTGATGGTTCATGATGGCGAAACCGATTCCGAACAAACCCTGTGGCACTCACTCCGACAGGCTGGCGAGACCGTCAAGCTTCCATTTGTCGTTGCCAGATCCCGCAGTGGGCGGGGCAGGATCATGAATCACTGGAAAGCATCGCTTGACCAGACCATTGCTCAGGGACCGCTGCAGGATTCCCCGGCACGCACCGAAATTGTTAATCGGCTGCTGCGTGGTGATGCTGTCGTCTGGTTGGTGCTGCGGCCGGATACCAGTACTGCGTCGAAGAATGCAGCCGACAGCTGCACAGAAATGTTGAAGGAGCAGTGCCAGTTGCTGCCCCGGCAACTGCAGCTTCCGGACGGAATCGGTCTCCCCGGTTCAGAATTGTATTCAGATGTTCCCCTGCTGCTTCAGTTCTCTGTTCTTGAAATCGACGGCAGTGATCGTCGAGAGCAGTATCTGATTGAACAGCTTACCGGTTTTCGTCAGGAAGAGTGGCAGCAGGGGGAAGCTCTGGTCGTCCCGATCTTCGGACGCGGCCGCGTGCTTGAAGTCATCCCCGCTTCTGAAGTCAATCCTCAACTGGTGAAAGAGTTGGCAGAGTTTCTTTGCGGAGCCTGTTCATGTCAGGTTAAGGAACAGAATCCCGGCTTTGATTTGCTTTTGTCCACGGCATGGACCAGTCGCCTGTTTGGTGAGGACGCACCTCCGGTATCCAGCGACGGCGAAAAGCAGCAATCCCGACCGCAGCTGATTCCCATTCCCTCCGGTCGCAGGCGGTAACAGGCAATCTCAGTTCTGATGCCGTAATCGCAGGTACTGCTTCTGCACCTCAGCCATGCAGCACTGACCACTCACTGCCAGAACACTGCAGCGTGCTTCGTCGGAGCGTGACTTTCGCAGCAGTTCCCGTATACGCAGAGGCTCGGGATCTTCTGCATCCCGTTCCACATCGTCCATGGTCAGTCCGAAACAGGCACACAATGGCGCGGCAGAATTCCATGGCCACGCAGGGTGCACCAGTCGATCCACAGAAACGGACTGTTCAAAGATGTCGAAGTAGACAACCTCGCAGGACGGATTCCCGCAAAACCAGACGGCGTCTGCAAGATGTGCACGATCACCGGGAGCCAAATGATTCACAGCGGCCGCACCGGCCCCCTCCACACCCAGACCACGACAGCCTGGACATCGCAGTGCCTGCTCCGAATCGGGTTCGCGAACAAAAGCCTTATTCATCGGCCGGCCATCCCCGCACAATTTCGGTCACCGCATCCGGCAGACTGCACAACTGCGTTCAAAAATCCACAGCGGAACAACTCAGATGCGGAATCGGAACGTCTCGTAGAACCACAGGCTGGCCCAGTCGAAAAGTGTGCGATCGGAGACAATGAATCTTGCCTTCCCTCTCATTCCGGACCGCATCAGCACGGGATCAGCTTCGCTTTCCGGCCATGCAAAATTCATGGCTGCAATGGCCCGGTACGTTGTGCTGGCCAGTTCTTTCTGACCGGATGCACCGGGACGAGTTGTCAGGCTCCCTCCCAATTCGGTGGTCAGAGCATCTGGAGCCGTCAGCTCGCCCTTCAACGAAACCTCAGTAATCTGCGTTGTCCATGTAATGTCCGCCAGATGGTCGAACTTGACTTCGATCTCGCCGGTGTCCGGAATTGCTTCCCGATCCGACTGATCAATATAGAGCACCACCTGAATTTTTTCGGAGGGAGCGATGCTGACGATTTCCTGCCCCGCTTCAACCCGACAGCCCGCATTACGTTCATCCAGCGGCGTGCCGTGCCAGACTGCCAGCTTCATCTTTTCAACCTCTGAACGCGGCGGCAGCGGCACTCGGCGAGCAGCCACAAGGCGACCGGCTGTTGTTGCCCGCAGCACCCGCTGGACATTCAGCCGCACCAACTCACGGATGACGTCCCTGAGTTCCAGCGCTTCAGCCAGTGTATCGCTTGCTGCTCGCAGGTCACTGTTTCTGAGATAGCTGTCGTACTCTCCGGTCCGAAGAACAAGCTCCGCAGCCCGACGTCGCAGTTCATCATCTCGCAACAGGTCCTCAGGCTTTTCAAGAACAGCGATCACACTGCCCTGCAGGACGGATTCGCCATTTTCCGGAATACGCGAGTATTCGTCGGGTGACGGCATGTCATTCAGCAAACTGATCTCCGCCGGATCAATCAGTAACTGCTGTGGGTTACCCGGTTCACGAACAGGAATCAGACTGCGTCTTACTTCCTGCTGAAACCGCTCCATCTCGCGATACCACGAAGCGTGTTCATCCGGATTTAAAATCCGTCCGGCAACCGGTGCGGAAACCTGAACCACTCCCTCAGGTTCAATCACACACGGAGCCTCGTGATACCACGGCACCTGAATGGAGGCGACGAACCACAGAAACAGTCCCGCTGTGGTCAGCGTAACGGCAATTTTTGGCTTGCTCATGGGCTCCATCCGAGGTGCAGCAACAATCTGCCAGATGCTGCGAAACAGTGCAAAGAAGATCCCGCTCATTGAGAAGATCAGCACCGTGACACCGATACTCTGCAGATCGTAAGGCTTCAGCACGGTATACAGGAACATGCTGATTGAAAACAGAATGACCCAGCGATACAGCCACGCAGCGATCGCATACGTAATAAACCAGACTTTGCCGGTCTCAGGCATGAACGGATCGGGGCGAGACTCAATTCCAAGGCAATACCACGCAAACGACTCCCGCAGCAGCTTCTCTGACTTCTGCCGCATGTTGGGAATCTCAAGAAAGTCGGCCAGCATATAGTAGCCGTCAAACCTCATCAGTGGATTTGCATTGAAGATCACTGTCGTAATCGTCGTAACAAAAAACGTATTCAGCGCCAGCATGTGCAGCAGCCCCGGCCTGGTAAGCCACCACACGTAAATGGCAATCGCGCTCAGTACGATCTCAATATACATCCCGGCGCCACCGATAATGATTCGATGCCACTTGTTCTTCATCATCCACGAGTCAGTGACGTCGCAGTAAAGGCAGGGACTGAAGACCAGCAGCATGACGCCCATCTCGTGACATTCGCTGCCGTAATGAACACAACTGAGTCCGTGACCGAACTCGTGAATGATTTTGGCGATTCCGAGTGTGACCCACAGATAAATCAGGTTTGGCCAGCCAAAGAAACTCTGGAATTCCGGCAGCCTGCCACGAAACTCCTCAACATTGGCCCCCAGCACCAACCATGATGAAACCACAAACACCAGTGTGATGGTGACGACCCAGCGATGGAACAACCATGCACAGAAGGGGTGCAGAAATCGCAGTGTACGTTCCGGATCCCAGCCCGGCAGACGCATGGAAAGCAGACTCATCGCAGCCTGCTTGATCTTCTGTTTCCGAGACTTGCGGCGGTCGCGGATCACCGTGGCTCCCTGCCCCGGTCGACTGCTGGATGTCAGTCCCTTGCGGTGCAGGTCGGAGATCAGCTGCTGAATATCATTCAGGGTGATCTGCAGCGCCGGGAATTCCAGCCGCAGCTGGTCTCGGACATCCTCCAGACTGCGTTCTCCGTCAAGCAGTTCGAGAATGCGGTACTGCTCGATCTGAAGTCTGTGATACTTCAGGGCAATCGGGTCCTTGATCACCTGATAGCCAACACCCAGGTAATCAATTCCCGCAACAACCAGGTCCGGCCGCCGACGAAGCGGAATCGGACGCTGATTTGATGACATCATTCCGCCAGCACTCATCGCCCTGCACGCTCTCCGTTGAAGCCGTCATCTTTCCGCTGTACTGCAAAAACACCCCGCAGTGCCACAGCAGAGATCATGGAGTTCGTGGATAAATCTTCGCCCGAACCTCCAGCCCCTGATAAAGCAGATAGCGACCATGTTCGTCCTGACGGTTCTGAACAAGAACGCTCACCTTCACATACTGGGTGCTCGCCAGCGTGTCGATTACCGGATCGATAAAGCGAATCTCTCCCCGAAAAGTCTCTGCCGCAGGATCTGAACGCGGCGAGGGTGTCTGTGCGGTCGCAGGCGGCACGGCGGCCTGCTGCGGGGGCTCATCACCGCCCTGCCCCAATCGATTTAAGAACCCCGCGCGAGCCTGATTTGCGGCACTACGCTCTGCGGTCAACTGCCCCTGACGATTTCCTCCAGGACGAACAATCTGAAACTCCACCGGATCGCCGACAAACAGCCGACTGAGATACTCGCGAGGAACTTTCAGCTGTGCGCGAAGAACTGACATATCCGTCAGCTCAAGCACCTGTTCGCCGGGACGCACGTTCTGACCAGGAAACATCTTTACCATGGTCACCATGCCGTCAAATGGAGCATTTACCGTATACTGCTCGAGCTCAGCGACTTTGATCTTTAATTCAGCCTGCTGAATCTTCTTGTCATCCATCGCTTTTTTCAGGGAGGCATCACCTTTCTTGACTTCCAGGTCGACCTGCCGAATCTCGCTGGGACTGAAGGCTCCCGGCCGACGCTCGTTTGCCTCCAGCTTCTGCTGCTTCTCGGCCTGTGCAACTTCAAGGGAAACCTCCGCAAACCGAATCTCCGTCTGCAGATCCAACTGCACCTGAGCTCGATTCACCTGCGCCTGGATTACTCCGTCATCCAGCCGAATCAGCTCGTCCCCCGCTTTCACCATAGCCCCCTCATCTGACGGGGTCACACTGATCAGGCGACCGGCGACCTCCGTTGAAATCGGGACCCGCCGGATCAGTTCCAGCAGGGGTTTTTCAACAATGATCGGATCACTGCTCTGTGCCGAAACGGATTGCAGGCCACAGTTGCCAAGCAGGACAGCCAGCAGCCAAATGCACAGGCGTGTGTCAGAAACTCTCATATCTCCATCCTTGCGCGCGCGGTCCGGAATCCAGACCCAGCGTGGTTTGGGGTCACGATGACAAGGCGATGCAGTGCTTCCTGAAACATCTCCGTATGTTTCAAAATACGTTCCGTAGCGGAAATCAGACGTTTTGGAGGGTGTGGTCTAACGCAACTGGCGTTCTGCCTCAATCCCTTTTGCTGTGACAGGAAAATCACAGGTCAGCCACACGCAGCAGGCAAACCACGGGATTTTTCACTCAGACCGCCGCCTGCTTCACTTCCTGCGCAGAACAAAGACCACGTCTTCCGCTCGGCTGGTGATCTGAATCGGGCACTGGATCCGATACGAGAAATCATACGTCTCGGCGATCTCCAGCTCGGGCACCTTCTTCAGCAGTGACTGAAACTGCGACCAGCGATAAGTGCGATACTCCATGTGGTCAACAATTCGCAAATGTCGAGCAGGCGTGTAGACATCGATATTCATGCCCAGGTGCTCCAGCCGTGTCGCTCGGTCAATCCCTTTCGACCACATATACGAATTGACCACCAGATTCCCGCGGCGCGAAGACCAGCTCTCCTCCTGAATCGGCTGCCCATCCGTGGGTTCCAGGTGAATCCCCAGCACATACAGCCCACCCGCAGTCAGGCCACCGGCGATACTGCGAAGGTGGCCGACGGCCTGCCTCTCCGTAGCCAGATGCCGAAAAGAGTTGATGGTGTTGAAGGCCGCGTCAAAGCCGCCGTCCACCTGAAAGTCGGCCATGTCACCCACAACGACCGACTCCGGAAGACCCGCTCGCTTCAGACGACGATTACAGTACTCAACCGCTTTTGCATTCAGATCATTTCCGGCCACGTCGAACCCCGCACGGCCCAATTTCACCAGTAAACGACCGGTGCCGCAGGCCGGCTCAAAGATCCGACGAACCTCACAGCAGGCATGCTTCTGAAAGCACTTTTTTAGGAACCGATTCTCGGCGGCTACGTCTGAACCAAACAGCAACTCGTAGTACTGCGGATAGTCATAAATGCTGGCCTCGACGGTCTCTGTCATCAGTCTGCAGTTCCTGTAACCATGATCTCAAACCTGTCACGAGCTTTATTCACGCAGCGAATGCACTCGAATCGAGCGAAAATCCACATCCGTCCCGGGATCATGCCCTTGCAGAATCAGATGCCCGGCCTGCAGCCGGCGGCCTCGGCGAGGGTTCAAATCGTCATCTCGTTCATCTCGCCAGTTGACGACCTGATATCCGTTCACCCAGGAAAGCAGCCGGTCACCATCCGCAATCAAAACCGCCGTGAAGAATTGATTGTCGCTCGCCACAACTCGACGTGCTGAAACCCGTCGAAAAATTGCTCCCGTCCCGGAATCAGCCGGCTGCGTCGGATCGCTATCCTTCATCGCATTGTTGAGCTGCATTTCGTATCCATTCGAAGGAGCATCAGCAGTTCCCTGTATGGAGCGAAAGAAGATTCCGCTGTTCAGTCCCTCACCATTCAGACGCACGTCTGCACTCAGCACAAAGTTGCCGTGAACGTCGTCGGACTCCAGAAACCCCGGACCACCTGTGATACTCAGCAAACCCTCGGCTACGCGGAATTCACTGGCCCCCCCCGGTACGGGATGCCACCCTGACAGATCCGTGCCGTTCAACTGATCGCGATAGTTCAAAGGCTGCAAACACACATGCCGAAAGCTGATTTCTCCCTGATTCACCTGCAGACCAATCTGCCCGGTCAGACGAATCGCCTCCGTCTCGTCGGTGAAGTCAAGAATGGGATGATCATCCAGCCAGACCTGAATCCGTGGGCCTTCACAGCGAACCCGCCATGCGTGCCACTCGCCCTCAACCGGCGGAACGTTTTCGGCAACGACTCGCCCCACCAGACTTCCGGTTGGATGCGTATCGTGACTGTCGCAGAGATTCAGCTCATAGGTATCCGTCGCCGGATTGGCAGCTTCGGCAGCAGTCCGCAGGAAAATCCCGCTGTTTCCACCAGCCGATAAATGAGCCTCGCAGCGGAATTCAAAGTCATCGATTCGGAATGGCGTCAACAGCAGCGATGGTCCGTCACCACTGGCACTCAGCACACCATCTGTCACACTCCACAATGCCAGTCCGTCCGAGCCGGCAGAGGACTCCCACCCAAACACAGATCGACCATCAAAAAGGCTGATCCATCCCTCGGAAATCTCGGACTCCGTCAGCGGTGGAGCGACAAATTCCACAACAACAGGAGCCTCCGGGACGGCGGGAATCGCAGCGGTGGATCCCACCGCCGTTTCTGCAGACAGTGGTGCTTGCTGCGTCGTCTCTGAACAGCCCAAAAGCAGGCCGGCCACGAATACAAATGGGAGCAAACGAACATCTGCTGTACGCATGGTCGCAATCCGGAGTAAACAGAGCAAAGCAATTTTCGCCTGCAGGTCGTGCAGGCACAAAGCCGCAACTCAAGCAGAATAAGCGGTTGAAAGGGCTGTCGAAACCGTCTCAACCAGTTGCTGTGCCGGCACCGGCTTACGGAGCACAGAATACGCATCTGCGTCACGAGCATCGCGACGCAGGCCGTCGCTGGTATCCGATGTCATCAGAATACACGGCCGTAATGCATCCAGCTGCTTGAGCTGACGCAAAGTTTCGAGGCCGGTCAGCAGGTGCATGTGCATATCAAGCAGCACAATGTCAATGCGTCGTTCGTGAACAACATCAAGAGCCTCTTCCCCTGATTCTGCTTCATGCAGGCAGAGAAACGGTCGGCCCTCAAGAATCTCACGAACCACCTGACGAAACGACGCACTGTCGTCCGTGATCAACAGTTGAAATCTACGCTCTTCTTGCATCATTGCAGTTCGCCTTCCGATGATCTTTCGAATCCCTGAAATCACCCGGACGCACAGGACTTATTCAATGCAGTGTGGTGCCCGCCGGCCCCTGAACTGTCGACTATTGGTCGCAGGAGCCCTCGCATGGCCGGTTTCGGCCCGTGGACAGATTCCCACGACAAGCACCGTTCAGACGGCTTGCCTTTCCTCTGTAGTACAGCGGGACATCCTGCCGCTGCGCTCAAATAATCTCTTTTCCGGCCAAATAATGCCAGTTCTCCAGCAGAAAATGCCGATTTTCCCCGTTGGTTCTTCTCTCGCCGCACGCCAGCCGAGCTGCAATTGGGATCCCGCACTCCCCGCCCGGCTCAGCCACGGCCACGACTCATTCCGCCAATTTGAACAGGAGTCACAGGGTTTCTGCTGAATTCGCCGAAACCCGCATCGCCGTCGTTGCGAGTTCCCGTGAACACACGACTCACACCGAAACAGGCTGTTGACCGGGCTTCTCCGAAGTGCAAAAAAACCGGTTGCAGTTCATTTCTGCGCCGGCGGATACCCTCCGCACCCACTGACCCACCATTGACTTCCGGTTCCGGAATTTCATCTCCTCATCCCCGCAGTTTCTGCTTGCAGGCTCCAAAACTGGTGTCTTCACACCGCCTCGCAACAGTCTGCAGGAGCATGTTCATGCAGCGTTACTGCCCTGTTCTTCGGTCTGCAGTTCTTCTGGGAATTACCTGCCTGGCACTGCCAGGCTGCAACCTCAGTTCATCCGACAACAGTTTCGCACGGATGCTCACCAGCCCTTCCAAATTTCTGCGACAGCACACGGAACGAAGGCTGATCGCAGGCTTTACCGAAGCACTCGCTGAGGACAACGAAAGTGCGTTTCGACGCGTCGTTTCCAGCCGGTTTGAATCCGTCGCGCTGCGGTCACCAACTGCGTTTCGAGACCTCGATATTCTCGACCTCCCCAGTGATAAACTGCAGGTCGTTGAAGTCTCTGATGCAGACGGCGTCCGCCGCGTGGTTGCTGAACTTGAAGAAGGCACCAACCGATATCAGTTTGTCCTGATCGATGACCCGCAGAAGAATCGCTGGTGCATCGATGATGTGGAACTCCGTCAACGCAAGCGGGGCACTCGAGACACTCGCTCTTCCGTGGAACTGATGGACCTGCTTCTGACACTCCGGGAATATCTGAACACGATGGAAAACGGAACACGTCAGGATCTTCTGACAGCATCCGCGCCCGAACTGAATGAAGCCCTCGGGCAACTGCCCGACTCCTGGTATCATCGCCTGATCAGCAGCATCACGGACGAATTTGAAGAGGGAATGGCAAGACGCCCCAAGATTGATATTGCCGCCAGCGAGGCTCTGGGCAGCATCCCTTCGCGAAATGGAGTGCTTCGCGTCAAAGTCGAACGCTCTGATGATCGATGGCTGGTGTCAAACGTGGAACTGCAGCAGCGGCGCGAAGAACAGCATCCCGGATCTCTGCTGCGTCAGTGCCGAGCCATGAACTGCATCTCTGGGTTCCTCAATGCCTACAACGAAACGGATCGGGTACGACTGGCCACTCTGAGCGAAGAAAAGTTCTTTCAGAATTCACTGCGCATCGGCAATCTTGAAATGATCACCCTGCCGCAGGCTGCACACGCCCCGGATGATTTCCAGATTCAGGCATTCTCCGGTCAACTCACAGTGATGGTTCCTTTCGAAAACCAGATCTGTCGGTTCGACCTGATGTCCATGGACCATGCGGCCAACACAACGGCAGGCTCTATCCCCCATTCACTGGGACAGGACCAGTTCCTTGTCAGTGACGTGATGATCTACGATCGCGCAACAAATCGGCAGCGAAATCTGCGGCTGGCATTCACCGCTCCGGCGCGTGCGGTGCTGTTCGTTGATGCGCTCGCTTCTGCCAATATCCCCATGCTGCGGCAAATCTCCTCACGAGATATGAATGAACAGATCTGGAATCCGCTCAGTGACCTGCCGCTGACTTCACTGCCATTGCCTCATGTCCCTCGCGGCCCCCTGGAACTGCAGGACTCCATCGTCTCCGGAGACTCGACGGAGCTTCAGTTCATCGCCGAGGACGGAAGGCACTGCAGTATCCTGATGGAGGAACAGAACGGAAATCTGTTGGTTACAGACCTCCAGTATCCGGGTACAGACAAAGGCATCACATCTCTGCAGAATCAACTCCAGCACACCGTCCCCCTGATTCAGTGTGCAGCGGCATGGGAAAACGGCAGTCTCAACCAGGTCAAAGCAACGACATCAGCAGAATTCGAGCGACTTGTGTGGAGCAATATGGAACAACTCCCACAGCATCTCGACTTCCTCCCTCGGGTTCTGAAACAAACCATCAGATCAATTCAGCAGTTTGAAGACCACGCCATTGTGGAACTGGGACGACGCGAGACCGACGCTGTTGTGCGTCTCGTCGGTCGACGCGGCAGTCCGGCCATTGACGAAATCACCGTTTTTCAGGCAGGTGGTCAGGCGATTAACCTGCGGGACTCGCTGCGCAACGAAATTGCATCATCATTCCTCAACAACACGGGGCGAATTCGCCGCGCTGGTTTTGAGGAAACTGCAGCGGATGCCGGCGTGATTCACGCTCTCGGACAGGAGACTGATCGACCTCCGCGTCGAGGAACGCTGACAGCCCCGTCATTCAGCCGAACGGCTCCGGGTTCTCCGCTTGATAATGCCCTCGATATGACGGAAATGCCGTCTCCGGAAGAATTACCGGACGATCGCTCGCGTCCTGCATCAAACACGCCGCCACGACGGAATCGCTCAACTCCGCAACCGGAACTCGCTGATGAAACAGGGGATATTCACTTCCTCGGAGCAGACCAGCGAAAGCCGCAGCCGAAGCAGTTCGATACCACCCGCCCGGCTGCCCGTCCGGTTCAAAAAACAGGCCCGCGAAATCTCCGCAACCTTTCGGACCATGCGGTGGAAATTCCGCTGAACTTTCCCTGACCCGGGGCACTGCTGCCGCCGACTCCCGGTGATGTCATCAACCTGTCACATCGCCCTGTGCAGCACAGATATCATTCAATCCAACGGCCTCAGGCCAGCCCCAGTGGTCTGCGCAGTGGGACCGACTGACCACCAGCCAAACTGCTCTCCTCCGCTGCCTGCATGAAGGCAAAGGTCTCCAGCGTTTCCGCCTGATCAACCGGACACACCTCACCTCGAAAGAAGCCGACGATTCGCGCCACGAGCCCCGTGTAGTCTGCCGGGAATCTCAACTGCACCAGCTTCTGGCTGCTGCCGATCACCATTCCGAAACCAACAGCCTGCTCATTTTCATGCAGACCGCGATACGTTCCGACACGCCCGTCGCTCCACGTTCCGGTAACCACGTCCCCTCGAGACGTACGAACCCGTGCGACCTGCTGGCAGCCAGGCCCCATCACCTCGTAGAGCGCTTCGATTCCGTGCAGGCCATACCACGCCAGTTCCAGATGCCCCGGGGCTGGACTGACTGTCCCGTAGACATCACAACTGACGATCGACTGCAATTCCGGATCTGCCAGGCTGCTGACCAGATCCTGCTGATAGCGCAGAGCTGAAGCGGTAAACCAGCGAGTGCCGCATCGTTGCCCCAGTTCCACAATTCGCACGGCAGCATCCAGCTGATGCGCCAGCGGCTTATCCATGAACACCGGCAGTCCGGATGGGAAAACCTCTTTGGCAATCTGCTCGTGCACACGCCCGTCGACACAACCCACGATGACCGCGTCGACGTGATCCAGAATCTCCCCGGGCGTTGCACAGATCTGCACGCCCAGGTGCCGCATGCGATCCGTAAAACCGGCCACTCTGGAAATGCTGAGCGGAAAGTCAGCGCTGCCTCCGGGCCATCCAGCCACGACGCGAACTGGTCCGGAGGCGTTGTCAAACTGCCCCGTCTGCAGCAACTCGGTGAATGCGGTGCAGTGCGAAGAGTCGAGACCAATAATGCCAATTCTTAACATGATCGTTCCCCCGAGCGTTTCATACGTCGGGAATCTGAATTCAACAGCAGCATGCAGCGTCCGTCGTGATTCGTCTTTTCAAACCACGCGGGCTGCGGCAGGCCCTCTCTGGTCAGGCCAGCACTTCGTCAATCCGATGACCGCCATTGACGATGGGCACCGGCCGACCGGTCGGCGTCTGATAAACACGATCAGCATCCACTCCCAGCAAGTGAAAGATTGTTCTTAGCAGATCCTGAATTCCGTAGGGCTGCGTGACCGGATAGCTGGCCGTTTCATCGCTCGCTCCGACGACTACACCACGACGAATGCCACCGCCGGCAAGGATTACAGTCTGGCATTGAGACCAGTGATCACGTCCCGCATCCTTGTTGATCCGTGGAGTACGCCCCATCTCGCCCATCATCACCACCAGGGTTTCATCCAGCATCCCGCGATCGTCCAGATCAGTGATCAGTGCCGTCAATGCGCGGTCGGTTGGCGGAACAAGAGTCTTTTCGTGACTTGAAAAATTATCAAAGTGCGTGTCCCAGCTGCCATTGTCGATGCCGATAAAGCGACAGCCTGCTTCCACCAGCCGCCGCGCCATCAGTGCACATTGACCAATGGAGCTGAACCCGTAGCGTTCACGTACATCGGGATTCTCCGCCTGCAGGTCAAATGCTCTGCGAGCCTCCGGTGCTGTCACCAGATCCACAGCCCGGGAGTAATACTCTCCCAGGGTTGCCGCACCCCCTGCAGCCTCACTTGATTTCCCGAGGCGTTCCGCCTGCTTCAGTAATCTCTGACGACGCTCAAATCGGTCGCGACTGACAGCATTGGGAATCTCCAGGTCCGGAACCCGAAAGTCTGCCTGCACCGGATCATTGCTGATGGTGAAAGGTGCAAATCGAGCGCCGTAAAACCCAGGCCCGCCGGGGCCGAGGGCATTGGGGATTTCGATGTAGGGAGGAACTGCGCCCCGAGGACCGAGCTCACGCGAAACAATGGAGCCGATCGATGGATACAACTCATTGAACGGAATTCCCTTCGCCTGCCCATCGGCAAAGCTTGGCGGATATCCGGTGAGCACCCAGTGACGCCCGGTCTGATGAGCGTTGTCTTTGTGGCTGTGAGACCTGAGGATTGTCAGGCGGTCTGTGATCCCAGCACTCATTGGCAGGAGTTCACTGATCTGAGTCCCCGGAACAACCGTCGAAATGGGGGAGTAGGGCCCCCGGATTTCTTTCGGCGCATCCGGCTTCAAATCCCACATGTCAATGTGACTGGGACCACCTTCCAGCATGAAGAAGATGCAGGACTTTGCCTTCGCAGTGGATGGCAAAGCCGCCTCCGCCTGCAGTTGCAGCAGAGCCGGCAGACTCAGCCCCTGCAACAACCCTGTTCCGCCAATCCGCAACAGGTCCCGACGCCCCGATTTATTCGCTCTGGTGCGTTTGAATGTTTTCGCCATCGCCCCACTCCCGCCGCAGAAACTCTGCAGGTCTGTCAGTCAGTGATTGAAGACAAATTCACGCGTGTTCAGCAGGACCCACAGCAGGTCCTGGATTGCCTCGGAACGACTCGCCGCCTCAGAGAATGTCGGCAACATCGCCTGCCGTTCTGCATCCGATGGGAAGCGACTCAGCGTACAAAGATACAGTTCGTCAATAATTTCGGAGGGACTCTGATCTGATTCCGCGAGTTTTGCACAACGGCCATGTCGACTGGTGATTTGCTGCAGTGTCGTCTCAGAATTCATCAGATGCAGAGCCTGTGCAATACTGGGTTCCATCCCCCGTTCGCAGGAACAAACCGTCTGTCGCTGCGGACGGCCAAAGACCGAAAGGAATCGTGACGGAAGCTTGTTGTCCCAGATTTCGATGGCTCGATACCCCAAAGGCCAGCCGTTAAATTCCGCCGCCGTTCCCGTGGCCTGAGAGACCGCGTCGAGCAACACCTCGGCCTGCAAAGGTCGCCACAACGCATGAGATCCGTTCCTGTCGTCAGTGCTGTTTCCAGCCACTGTCGATGCATCCAACTGATAAACAGCCGACTGAGTCAGCAGCAGGGCAAACTGCTGCAGGTCAAAATTGAGCTCGACCAGATGTTCTGCAAGAGCGTCCAGTAACGGTTCATTCGACGCCGGGTTTGTCGAACGTAAATCATCAATCGGCTCTACCAGGCCCCTGCCAAAATACCACGACCACATCCGGTTCGCGATCATTCTTGCAAACCATGGATTATCGCGGGATGTCATCCAGTCTGACACTCCCTCACGCCAGTCCATCTCAGCAGACAGACTGGCAGGAGCCGATCCCAGGGGAGCTGGAGCAATTTCAACACCGGTCCGAGGATGAGCCATTGGCTTGCCAGCCAGTCCGCGAATCTTGCTTCCCCCGCCCGGCTGCGCAGAACTCTTCACTCCCGTGAAGAATCCCGCCCACGCGAAGTAGTCCTCCTGACCCCATCTCTCGAACGGATGATGGTGACACTGAGCACACTCGATACGAACTCCCAGAAACAACTGACTGGTGGAACGTGCCAGATCTTCCGGAGTTGCATGCACCTGGAAAAAACCGGCCGGCGATGCCGCAAATGTGGATCCCCCGGCGGTCAGAATCTCTCGCACAAACTGGTCGTAAGGCTGGTTCGTTTCGATTCGGGAGCGAATCCAGCGTGTCATTCCGACAGCACCCTCCGGAGCGATGATGTCCTTGTCGACTCGCAACAGGTCTGCCCATCGCTGCGCCCAAAACGAAGCGTATTCGGGACGCTGCATCAGATCACGAACAATCTGCTCGCGGCGGTCCGACCGCGTGTCAGCCAGAAACTCTCGAACCTCTGCAGGCGTCGGCAGCGTTCCAGTCACATCCAAAAAAACTCGCCGCAGGTAGGTCGCATCATCCGCGGGCTGCCCGACCGGTATCCCCAGCAGCTGCAGCCGATCCCAGACCAGTCGATCCACAAAATTGTTTTCAGCCGGCCTTTGAAAAGTAGATTCCGGTTGCGGCCGAATCACACGACTGATTGTCACATGGCCCGCATAACGCACCAGAATCGCCGCCTCACCCGGAACGTCCACGCCGGTGACCTGTCCCTGAGAATCCACGTCCGCGACATCGTCCTGATTGGATTCAAAATCACATTCTGCAGTAATCGGGCGGAAGCTTCCGTCACGCAGTTCTGCAAGAACGCGCAGCTGTCGATGCATTCCGGCAGTCAGAACCATCTGCTCCGGCTGCACCCGCAGCCTGACGACATCGTCTTCTTCTGCCGAATCCAGTTGCATGCCTTCGCTGATCCAGCGTCGCAACATCCGATACCAGCGTGACCCCGCGCTGAACTTTTGACCGCCTCCGTGAGGGATTTCGGCAGTCGCCTTCCGCAACAGAAGACTGTTTTCGGGAACCGCCGCGAAGACACGCCGACCGCGTCCTTCACTGACGAGCGCAGCGTGGTCCGCGCCGGGATCGGAGCCGAAGACACTGAGACGGAAACCGTTTTGCCCCTCAGCCCGACCGTGACAGCCCCCGGAATTACAGCCGGCGCGAGTCAGCACAGGAAGAACATCCGCGTGGAATGAAACTGGTTCGGGATCCAGCAAACCGCTGACCGTGACGGAAATATCGGCCACCAACTGCTGATCACGAATTCGCAGCTCAGCGGTCCCTTCGGTACGCGGCAGGATTCGACCACCCGGCAGGACTTCCGCAATGGACTGCTGCGGCCATTCGAACTGCACCTGCCCCGTGATGTCCACGGTGCCGGCTTCAGTCGAACGCAGCACAACGATCTGATCAGATGCCTCCGGGCCCTGCAACAAGACGTTCTGCGGAATCACGATCAAAGACGTGGCATCGGTGGCCGTTGTGACGCTCGGCACGGCAGCGCAGAAAATCACAGCCTGCAGCCTGAACACTACAGCGAGATTCGGAATCAACCCGGTCAAAACATCTCGAGCAGACATGAATCACCTCCTGGGAAGCTAATCCTGCCGGTCATACGCAATCCCGTATAATAACGGGGGATCTCCGGCATTGCGAGATGTTGACAGCACCTGTTTGCCCGGCTTTTTACGACTTCGACCGCTTCGTGATGACAAACAAGCCGGTGCCTGAGAGAATTTCACCCGGTTTAACGGCGGCTCGAATTTCGGTTCAGTGCAGGATTCACACCTTCAGAACAGGAAGTCATCCAGAATGACATCACTCGGACAGGCTGCAGAACTCTTTTTTGAAGAGTCAGCAAAGATCGCCGGAATTTCAGACAGCCTGAAGTCGCTGCTGATCACACCTCATCGCGAAACGCGTGTTGAAATCCCCTTCCTCAAGGACAATGGCGAACTGCAAATCTGTATTGGTTATCGCATCCAGCACAATCGTGCTCGCGGTCCAATGAAAGGCGGTCTGAGATATCATCACCATGTCGATGCCGATGAAGTCCGTGGCCTCGCTGCTCTGATGACATGGAAAACTGCCGTTGTCGATGTGCCGTTCGGAGGTGCCAAAGGTGGCATTACAGTCGACCCGCGCACATTGTCCATTCCTGAACAGGAACGGCTGACTCGCAGATTCGTTGATGAAATCCACGATATCATCGGACCCGACCGGGATATCCCGGCACCCGATATGGGTACCAGCCCCCGAACCATGGCGTGGATCATGAATCAGTATCAAAAGTTTCACGGCTTCTCCCCCGGATGTGTCACTGGCAAGCCGGTGGAACTCTACGGAGCTCAGGGACGTACGGAAGCGACTGGCAGAGGAGTGGGAATCGTAACACTGGCGTTACTGCGACAGTTTGGAAAGTCCGTCGAAGGAACTTCGTTTGCCATCCAGGGTTTTGGGAATGTCGGTTCGTTCTCGGCGGCATGGCTGTATCACAGCGGTGCGCGCATCATCGCCATTTCCGACATTTCGGGTGCCATCCTGAATCGCGACGGAATCGATATTCCTGCAGCACAGCGGCATATCGAAACCTCTGGCTCTCTCGAAGGTTTCGATGGCGGCAAGGCGATCTCCAATGAAGACTTACTGTGCCTCGATGCCGATGTACTGATTCCCGCCGCACTTGGCAATGTGATCACCAAAGACAACGCCGCCGACATTCGAGCCGGGTTTGTGATCGAAGCAGCCAATGGTCCGGTCACTCCCGAAGCGGATCAATTGCTGCAGCAGCGAAATATCGTGGTCTTGCCGGATATCCTCGCAAATGCAGGTGGAGTCACTGTCAGCTACTTTGAATGGGTCCAGAATCAACAGTACTTTCGCTGGGACCTCAGTCGCGTCCGGGAAGAGCTGGAACGGTCAATGACACGAGCATTTGACCAGGTATGGAGCACATCCAGGGAACGTGACGTCTCACTGCGAACCGCCGCCTACCTGCTGGCCATTGATCGAGTTTCCCGAGCGGTCGAGCTGGGAGGATTCTGAAAGTGCCCCCAGTCCCGTTCAATTGCTCATCGCTGCTGCACAGCCTGCGACAGGACGGCCTCGCCGAATGGGCAGAAACTGTTGACCGAAAAACTCGTGCCGCATTGCAGCCGCAGCAAAATGGCCACCTCGACAGCTGGCTGCAGCTGCTGCAACAGGTTCCGGAATGTCCCGATGCCGGACTTCGTGTCGAGGGTGACCATGTGGCTGTGGATGGGACACTGTCGGAACACGACCAGGCCATTCTGAATCAGCAGCTCAAAGCCCTGCACCCCTGGCGGAAAGGTCCGTTCCGGTTCTTCGGAACCACCGTCGATACCGAATGGCGTTCCAGCCTGAAGTGGGACAGGCTTGCGCAACATGTTCGCTTCGATGGCAGGCGCATCCTCGACGTTGGTTGTGGAAACGGCTACTACGGATGGCGAATGCTGCTTTCCGGTGCAGCGATGGTCGTGGGGCTGGATCCGTTTCTGCTCTACGCCGTACAGTTCGAACTGCTCCGCAAATTCTGCCGGCCGGAAACGCCTCACTGGGTGCTGCCATTACAGGACAATGACCTCCCCGATCGACTCGATTACTTTGACCTGACGTTTTCGATGGGCGTGCTGTATCACCGATCAGGTCCGATCGATCACCTGCTTCGACTTCGAAATTCACTACGCCCCGGCGGCGAACTGATCCTTGAAACCCTGATCCTCGAAGGTGACGGTGATCACGTACTGGTACCCGAAGATCGCTATGCCCGGATGCGTAACGTGTGGTTCATTCCCACAACGACGATGCTGGCAAAATGGCTCCGTCGCGCCGGTTTTCGAAACATCGATGTTCTTGACATTTCTGCAACAACAATCGACGAACAGCGCAAAACGGAGTGGATGACGTTCGATTCACTGTCCGATTTTCTTGATCCGCAGGATTCACGACTGACGATTGAAGGCTATCCGGCGCCTGTTCGTGCGATCATGCGGGCAACCCGGCCCGGACTCTGAACAGCCGAACAGGCGTTTTCTGCAGTCAAGGCAGTGCGACCGCAGTCCAGCCAGCAGCACGCTGATTACTGCGTCACCACTCGCGAGGGGGATTCTTGATCAGAAAATCGGCGATGCTTCCCGCATACAGAATCTGTCCCTGCTCGGAAAGAACCGGGAACCGCTCGTCGAAACACTCGTGGGATTCCGCTCGAGACTGAAAGTCGTCCAGACTGTTCAGAAAACGAATGCCATGCTGCTCGCAGTGGTCGGCCAGCAGAAGAAACGGAGCCATGTTCAGACTCGGAGTATTCCCCTTAATTCCGCACCGCTGCAAAAGTTCCGGATTCCCGCTGCAGTCGTGCAGCTGCCAGCGCACCGGACAGGTCGTTACCAGAAGCTGTGCCCGCGACTCCTCCACACTGCGTTTCAGCCGAGTGATGGAATCCAGCAAATGAGCCGTTTGAAGATTCCTGTCGCCTGGAGAGCGAGACAGCCACTCGTATTCGTAGCAGTCACAGGCTTCACCACGGATTGACAGAATTCCGGGGGCCTGCTGTCGTAATCCCGACAGCAGGCGATTCAAGAGCGCGGACCGCTGCACTGTCTGACCAAAGACGGACGTCACTGGCTTCATGATCCCAAATGGATGACGGCAATACTCTTTGCCGCCGTCGTCTGTCAGGAAACTGCGAAAAGAGGCTTCGTCTGCAGCATCCGACAGATCCACATGCAGGATCACCAGCTGGGGTTTCAGAGCGCTCAGCAGGTGCTCGTAGCGAAGCCTGCTTAACAGCGGCGAAAACCCGGGAACACCACCATTGATCACTTCCAGACGAAGTGCGGTGTGTCTCTGCATCCGATCCTTCAGCCGAACTGGCAGCGTCGAGGTCTCCGGGACTCCGGCGCCAAAAACAGTCTCGTCGCCCAGTATCAGAATGCGGTAGTCATTCTCAGTCAACGCTCTGCGAATGGGCTCGCCGCGACACCCCAGCAAGTTGGTGCGAACTTCAATATCTCTGTCTGCGGAATGGTGGACAACCATCCGCACGCTGCGGCGCAGATCATGGTGATACTTCTCCGACGCAGTCAGCACTCCCTGGTACTGAGCAGCTGTTCGAGCCGTCACCACGGAAAATGGAACATCCGTATAACGAAGCAACAACTCCAGCGCAGCGACCAACACTAATAACGCAACGAATGCTGCCAGACAGGGGCGAAGACTTTTGGCAATACGTCGCAACATCTGCTGTGGTATCCATTCCGCCGACAACAGCGAACGCCAGCGGACGAGTAAGACCGCAGAATGGTCCGAGTACTCTCCCGAACGTAATGCTGTCGCTTCAGATCTGCAAACCGTGCTGGAAGGGCTGCCCTGTTAGAAACCGGCTGCACCCGGAGAAATCACAATGCACCGGCGAGCCGGCAATACACCGCTGACCGGGTCAATACCGGTCACCAGCCTGTTACTTTGCATTTGCGATGGCGGGCAGCGAACAACTTCTGCGGCGTGACAGTGAGTTCTTCGCAATCCATGCCGATTATAGGCAGGAGAGCGAGCCTGGTGAATCCTGTTCAGGGCAAACTCTATGGGCGAGCGTCGCCGCCAGTCAAAAAAAAATCGGACTGTCGAA
>Ga0075479_10000154_pt1 | contig 25954 bp, 29 predicted proteins | sample DEB08_DNA_8_FD_76341 | JGI IMG/M metagenome (GOLD analysis project Ga0075479, IMG submission 76341) | Aqueous microbial communities from the Delaware River and Bay under freshwater to marine salinity gradient to study organic matter... | ecosystem: Environmental > Aquatic > Marine > Coastal ... | reverse complement strand
AGGGCGGTGCTTCTCGATAAAGCACGTCGTGAGGTTCTGAGGGATTTATGTTTAGAAGATCAAAACGCTATGGATGATAGCTTTTTCTCTTTCATTGAGAGCTGTGCTGCAAAAAATGCAAACTTAATTCAAACTGTTCAGGAAGATATGCATAAGCTAGCTTGGCAGACCAATAACTTTACTAAAGCACGGCGAGCCTACAATGTTTAATTGATGGGCTTTGCTATCATAAATTTTTTCATTTTTTCGATCAATGTTGTGCGGCGTAGTTTCAGTGCGTCTGCTGCGTGACTAATCATGCCATCAGATTTTCTTAATGCCGCTTCAATTAGCACAATTTCAACATCCTGAAGGTGACGCCTAACGTCGATGGTGTCAAAATAAGCAAACCAATCACTGTAATGACTCGGTTGTGGCAGTGGAGTTTCGTTTCCTTCGCCTCCATTCGTAATGCTAGGCTGTTCAAGATTGGCTGTTGCGGCCCAAAGAGCATCTTGCTCTGCGGCAACGTCGGGCGCACGCAAGCGCAAAAGATGGTCGCGCACTTTTTTGCCATTCAGCTGGCTTCCTGGAAATAAAAGACAGGCGCGTTCAATTACATTGCGTAATTCGCGGACATTTCCTGGCCAAGGGTAGCGCATAAATTCCTGCATAGCGCTCTCATCAAATTCAGGCAAGGGACTGTGATCACCTTGTCTTTCAATAGCTTTTACCAGAGCACTGACTATTTGGGGTATATCGACAGCACGTTCACTAAGTGACGGCAATTTAATTGGGAAGACATTAATCCTGTAGAATAGGTCAGCACGAAATTTGCCTGACTCGATATCAGCTTCGATATTTTGGTGTGTTGCGCAAACAAGCCGCAAATCAACCGGGATATCTTTCCCACCGCCAACACGTTGGATAGTTCGGGTTTCGATTGCCCGCAACAGTTTAGCTTGTAAAGGTAATGGCATATCTCCAATTTCATCAAGGAATAAGGTGCCGCCTGATGCCATTTCAAAACGTCCCTGCCGGGTTTTTTCGGCACCTGTGAAGGCGCCTTTTTCATAGCCAAACAGCTCTGACTCGAGCAGATCTGCTGGAATGGCTGAACAATTGATAGAAATTAAATCACCTTTTCGTGCAGAGATTTTATGTACACTGCGTGCAACAAGCTCCTTGCCAGTGCCGGTTGAGCCAAGAACAAGGATGGTTGTCTTGGCTGGCGCCACGATATCTATAAGGCGCCTCACATCACGCATTACTGCAGATTGGCCAATTAATTCATTCTCACTCAAACCAAATACTCATCTAAAATCAGTTTCATCAATCAGATACATTTAACACCCTAGACCATGATGTCAGAAATTTGAACAAAAAAAGATTATCTTGTTGGCCTTAGTGTCAAAAAAATGGAATATCATTTTAAATTGAAGCTGCAAAAATATATATATAAATCAATTTGATAGATATTTTTATCCTATATTTTTACGGCTTGGCCTGGTTTTTGCCTTTACTAATGGAGATAAGTAGTCGAGAGGCGTAAAAACATGGTTAAAGTTTGTATTGAGAGACAGTTGCTTCCTGTTGCGGATGCGTTGATCGATATTTTTACAATGCGGATGGCCGAAATCAGCGTTAAAGAAGGTTTGACAGCTAAACCATCAGGTGACGTTGTGACTAGTTCAGCGAATACGAATAGCCAGATCCCGCAAGGCTGTGACGTGTTCGTATGCAGCGCCGAATTTGCTGATAGAAATGGTGACACGCTTGGAATTGTTGAATTGGCACGCAGTATGAAAGCCAAGAAATTGATGGTGATCGGGCATGATGAGAGTGATCAGTTCTTTGTCTCGCATGAGATGAATGGCAAATTAATTCGACTTAATATTCCAAAATCCGCACAAGCCAAACCTACGGCGGAAAATTATAGTCTGCAAATGGCAGCCACCCTTTGCCTTAATAATGACCATGTCGCCGTTGCAGACGCAAGTAGCCGCGAATTAATGGTGCTAGCAAAACGTGTTGCATTGACTGATGTCACTATATTCATTAACGGCCCTACTGGGACGGGTAAAGAAGTTCTGGCCAAATTTATCCATAATCAATCAAACCGGAGGGACAAGGCCTTCGTCGCTGTTAATTGCGCCGCAATCCCTGAAAATATGCTCGAAGCAATTCTGTTTGGTCATGAAAAGGGTGCCTTTACTGGCGCATCAGCTGCCAACAAAGGTATTTTCCGTGCTGCTGATGGGGGTACATTGCTTCTTGATGAAATTTCTGAGATGCCTCTGTCATTGCAGGCTAAATTGTTGCGGGCATTGCAAGAACGCAAAGTTACCCCACTTGGCAGTCACCGTGAAGTTGATGTTGACGTTAGAGTGATTGCAACAACAAACCGAGAGATGTTGTCTGAAATAAGCAATGGTAAATTTCGCGAAGATCTGTATTACCGGTTGAATGTTTTTCCGCTGACGACACAGCAATTAGAACACCGTACAGATGATATTATTCCAATAACCAGTATTTTGCTGGCTCGCCACTGCATGGTTCTGGATGATCTTCCTTCCATTGATGATGAAGCGGTAGAGATTCTGCTGTCTTATAATTGGCCGGGAAATGTTCGTGAGCTGGAAAACGTTTTGCAGCGTGCCATAGTTTTGTCGTCTGGTGGAAGAATCATGGCTGGTGACATCATGGTGGATGGTGTCATTCAAGAACGGATTGCTAAAAATATAACAACAGAAATGGCTCTTGCAAAAAGCTCGAGTGCTTAAACGGTTGAGAGGTAGATATGACACAAATTAGTTCAATGACTGGCCAAATTTCTTCACTTCGCGCCCAACTTCGTGCACAAGCTGATGCGGCCCTTGCTCCCGAAACCACCAATACTGGATTCACAGATCGCATGGGCAATGCCCTAAAAGAAGTGGCAAATGCCCAGAATGATGCCGCCAGCATGACCAAAGCCTATGAGCTTGGCACCGAAAATGACATTTCAAAAGTTATGATCAGCCAACAGGTTTCCAGCCTTGGATTTCATCTGACCTTGAATGTACGAAACAAAATGCTCAGCGCCTATAAGGATATTATGAATATGCCGGTTTAGGCAGCATCAAGCCGCGCTTGAAATTTGAAATTAAAATCTATCAATTAAAGGTTCAGGACATAAAACCATGGCCGACGCAGTTGTAAATCAAAATAGTGAAATGGTTTCAAATGACTCTGGTGTTTTACGCCAAGCAGGGTCACTGGTATCACAAGTCAGTCGTATTTATAATCAACCAGCATTTCAACGCTCATTGCCGACTTTTGTTGCCTTGGCGGTTGCGACTATTGGTCTCGGAACCTATCTCTGGATGCAATCTCCACAACGAACCACACTTTATGCTGGACTTCCCGAAGCGGAAAAATCGCGCGTTCTCGATGCGCTTCGCAATTCGGGGGTAAATGTCGCCCTAGACCCTGTTACCGGCGATGTTCTAGTCCCAACTGAGAACTATCATAGCTCGCGAATGACGCTCGCTGCGCAGGGCCTTCCTCAATCTGCCGCAACAGGTTATGATCAGCTAGACTCAATCCAAATGGGGTCAAGTCGGTCAGTTGAAGCGGCCAGGTTAAAGCAATCGCAGGAATTGGAACTTGCCCGCTCGATCAGCGAGATTGATCTGGTGATAAGCGCAAGGGTGCATCTTGCTCTTCCTGATAAAGAGGTGTTTGTCCGACAGCAGGCTGAGCCAACAGCATCAGTTTTCATACAACTTGCGCGAGGACGTAGCCTTGGTAAATCGCAAATTAACGCGATTTTGCATTTAGTTTCAGCCTCAGTGCCAAGCCTGAACAAAGAAAATGTCTCGGTAGTTGATCAAAATGGTAATTTGCTTTCACGGAGCAGTGGCAGCACAGAGAGCCGTTTGTCAAATGACCAGCTTGAGCACCGGGTTCGCCTTGAAGATATTTACCGCACCAGAGTCACATCTTTGCTGGCTCCAATTGTGGGTGCCGGCAACATTAATGCGCAAATTAATTTGGATATTGATTACACGCGCAGCGAAGTTACTGAAGAAATTGTTGACCCAAATGGTAATGCTCTTCGAAGTGAGCAAAGTACATCAGACAGAACAATGGCAGCGCAGGCAAAAGGCATTCCTGGTGCGCTTGCCAATCAGCCTCCTGCTGCAGCCAACTTGCAAACCCAATCAACTGCAAATGGTGGCAATGAAGAAATGCGGTCGCAATCTTCAAGCGAAGTGAAAAATTATGAGGTGAGCCGAACCGTTTCGAGTAAAATGAATCCGAGCAATGTCATTAGAAAGATTAACGCAGCAGTTTTGGTGCGCGAACAGACTATCATGGATCCAGAAACAGGCTTGCCAACAACACAGAAAATGACTGAAGGTGAGCTTTTACAGATTGAGAAGTTGGTTGCTGATGCCATCGGTATTGATGAAGAACGAGGCGACAGCTTAACAGTATCAAGTGCGCCTTTTGTAAGCGAGTTATCTGAAAGTGTGAAGATTGAGTGGTATGAAAAACCTTATATGCGTTCGATCATCAATCAAGGTGGATTTGTGCTTATACTCGGCATTGTTATTCTTGGCGTTGTTCGTCCGCTGCTCAACCGTATATTGATCCCGATTACTGTCCCGGGTATGGCTGGTGCACCTGGTTCCGAAGATGAAATTGATCTTGATCAAATCGAAGTTGGAGAAGGTGAAAGCCTTGAGGATATCAAGGCAAGGCTTAAGCCGAAGAAGGCCTCAATTTCAGCAGAAATGTTGGATACGGCGAACACCTATGATGACAAAGTTGCGGTAATTCGTATGATTGTCTCTGATGAGGCGGGTCGTGTATCCGCCGTGTTCAAATCGATGATGTCTCGCGATATCGGCTAAACGGTGAGATGACAAAGGTAAAAGGTGAGTAACATGGCTGTTCCAGAAGAAGACCAGGAAAACGACAAAGGGTCAGTTTTTGACAATTTGACCGGAACGCAAAAATCAGCAATCTTGATGATGTTGATTGGTGAAGATGAAGCATCAGAAATTCTGCGCAATCTGTCACCGCGTGAGGTTCAGCATCTGGGCACGGCAATGTATTCAGTTCAGGGCCTTGATCAAGAGACTGTAAACCTCGTTCTTGACGAATTTCTTGTTATCATTAAGGCGCAAACAAGTCTTGGAATGGGCGGCAGTAACTACATTCGTAATATTATGGTTAAAGCGCTTGGAGAAGATAAATCCCAGTCGGTCTTAAGCAGGATTGCGCCATCAACAAGCGAACGGCCTATTGAAATACTTGACTGGATGGATGCGCGTTCAATTGCCGAATTGATTTCTGATGAGCACCCGCAGATTGTTGCGCTCGTCGTCTCTTACCTTGATTCTGGGCAAGGAGCGGATGTACTCGGACTTTTACCTGAAAATATCCAGGCAGAAGTAATTCGTAGAATTGCTACTTTGAAAACAGTTGGCCCAGATGCAATTCGTGAACTTGAAGAGGTCATGCAACGTAAATTCAAAGCAAATGCCTCACTCCGAGCAACGCAAGTCGGCGGTATTGATGCGGCGGCGAGAATAATGAACTTTACCCAGCAAGCAATGGAAGCCCGTATTATGAAAGATATAGCCAAGGGAGATAAGGGTTTGATGCTGGCTATTCAAGAAAGCATGTTTGTTTTTGATACCTTGATCATGTCAGATGATAAATCATTGCAAACACTGCTGCGATCGGTTGACACTGAGCTTTTAATTATGGCCTTGAAAGGTGCGGATGAGCCGCTTCAAGAAAAGCTGTTTTCATGCATGTCAAAACGTGCGGCTGCCAATATTATGGATGAAATGGAAGCGTTGGGGCCGGTGCGTCTCACAGAAGTTCAAGGCGCCCAAAAAGAAATCATCAATGTTGCGCGGCGCTTGTCTGATGAAGGCAGTATTGTGCTTGCCGGCCGTGGCGGCGATGATTTTGTTTAGGTTGGAAATAGAGTGTTCGTGACATGGTCCACACGGTTAAAATGGAAAATGAAGAGCAAAGCGGCCATCTTGCTGAAAACGAGGTCGCTCGTCTTCTTTCAGTGTTGAAAAATGCTGAATTTAAACGGTCCGAAACCCGAAATATCACCACGGATTATAGTTTTAAGCCCCGCAGTTTGATGGAAATTGCGGTTGAAGCCCAACAACGTGATGCTGAAATCGAAGCTGTCAAACAATCCGAAGAAGCACTCGCCGTAGCAAAGCGCGCTGAGGCAGCGTTGGCAGGTACGGCTCAAGTGGGCAACCCCGAAAACCCTAATGACACGGTTCTAAATAATCAAGAGTCTGCAATTGACAAAAATAGCGATGGCGCTTCGATATTTGCTGATGGCGCCGAAGATTTGCGCCTGCAAACCGCATCGCTTGATAATCCACAATCGCCAATCGTTGATGCCCACCCAAATCTTATGCAAGACATGAAGCCAGATGTTAGGTCAGATGATAAATCCCAAGATTTGAGCAGCGATTCGGCCAATCGGGCGCTTACTAATGATAGCCTTGCCAATGATGTGATAAAACATGATCCAGTAGCCGATGATAATAACGGCGATGCTGATAAAGGTGCGCAGATTGCGACTAACTTTGAAACGGTCACTGCTGCATTTGAACGTGGCAAAGCTGAGGGTATTATTGCCGGACGCGAAGAAGGTATTGCCGAAACCATAGCCGCGGCCGAAGAAGAGGCACAGTCTAATTTAGCCGATAAAATTGCCGCTTTTGAAGCAGCGCTTGTGGCACTCGTCAAGCCGCAGGCTTTGCAGGCAGAAGATTTATCACGTTCAATTCATGCTGCAATTTTGAAGCTGGCAAGTCAGCGCGCCGGACAACAGATTGACGAGATGCCCACAAATTTCTTGGCTCGTATCGAGGCTCTGGTAATCAGCATTGGTCAGAAGATGGCCGCTGGAAAAATACATATCAATGCTGATGATTATAAAGTCATGTTGCCATATCTGGCTGATGCGCATTTTAATTTTGTTGCCGAACCCAGCCTTGCGCGCGGTGACATCATTCTAAAATTCGCCGGTGTCGAATTGCATGATATTGCTGAATCACGCCTTGGTGGGCAATATGCCGAAACCGCAATGGCTGCGGCCAAAACGCCTATTGATGCTGTGGATCTTGCTCCCGAGGCAACACCAGCTGAAATAGTGCCAGCCGAAACAACACCAGTGGAAGCCGCCGATGCGTCCAGCCCTGACCAAAATGTAGATAATGCCTTATCTGATAACGATGCAACTGATAACGATGCAACTGATAACGATGCAACTGATAACGAGGCACCTGATAACGATGCACCTGATAACGCCCAAGATGATGGGCGGCCTTCGCCGTTAGATGAGGCATCATCATGAGTGCACTTCTGGGACAATTGACAAGTGATATTAGCGCGCTTGATTTTGACAAGCCTATCCGCCTGTCGGGCCGCGTTAGCCGGTTTGACGGCCATATTATTGAATGTGATGGTTTTCCCGCAACGATTGGCACGCTTTGTCAGGTTGATACCCAAAAGGGCGAAACAATCAATGCTGAAGTGATTGGTTTTCGAGATAATAACAATCTTTTATCAGTTCATGACCATAATGCGCAAATCAGCGTTGGTGCCAAAGTCACGGTGAGTGATGACGGCCATTCTGTCAAGGTGGGACCAGAGTTGCTCGGCCGCGCGATTGACGCGCTTGGCCATGCGCTTGATGATGGACCGCCAATGCATCTTAGTGATAGCTGGCCTTTGAATGGCAGAAAAACTAACCCGCTTGCGCGTCGTCCGGTCGATAAGCAGCTCGATGTTGGTGTTAGGGTAATCAACAGTCTTTTGACTGTTGGCCAAGGACAGCGTGTTGGCATCATCGCCGGATCCGGTGTTGGTAAATCGATTCTTTTGGGTATGATGACGCGGTTTACCGAAGCTGATATCGTTGTGGTTGGCCTGATTGGTGAGCGTGCGCGTGAAGTGGCAAGCTTTGCCGCTGAAGTTTTAAACGGCGCATCCCGCGACCGAACGGTGATTGTGGCAGAACCGGCTGACCGTTCGCCTTTATTGCGGATACGTGGCGCAAATCGAGCAACTGCCATTGCCGAATATTTCCGGTCAAAAGGAAAGAACGTCCTTTTAATCATGGACTCGCTTACTCGTGTCGCGCATGCACGCCGTGAAATTGGACTTGCACTTGGTGAGCAGCCAACCTCAAAGGGCTATCCACCATCGGTTGTGTCGATGATACCGGCTTTGGTCGAGCGAACTGGAACTGGTATTGGCAATCAAGGGTCAATCACCGGTTTCTACACGATTTTGGCCGATGGCGATGATGCGAATGACCCGGTGGTCGATACCGCCCGAGCCATTCTTGATGGCCATATTTTGTTGTCACGTGAACAAACTCAAATGGGGATTTATCCAGCAGTGGATGTGCCGTCTTCGGTCAGCCGAGTAATGAATGACATTGCTAGCCCAACGCAGATTCAAGCGGCGCAATATTTTCGGCGGCTGGTCTCGCTCTATATGGAAAACCGGGATTTAATTTTGATGGGAGGCTATTCGCCTGGACAGGATCAAGATCTTGATCTTGCTGTCCAGCTATGGCCAAAATTAATGGCACATATTCAACAACCCTTTGATCAAAGCGCATCCTATGCCGATAGTTTAAAAGCGTTGACTGACCTTTTTAACCTGCAGGCCGGTCCATGAACCGCCGTGCCTCAATGTTTGACCGGCTTGCGCTAAAAGAGCGTGTTGCGATTAATCAGCAAATGAAAAGCCTTGGAGCCTTGTCAAATGAGTTTCGGCAAATTGATGAAATGCGCCAAAAGCTTGATGAAATGGCGCGAGATCAAGCGCCCAGTAATGGTGTGCAGAATGCAGGTTCACTTCGGGTGGCGGCGCAATTAAATTTTCAGATTCGTGTTCAGCTCGAAATGGCAAGCAACCGGTCTGAACATCTTGCCGAAGAGTTGCAGCATATGCGGCAAAGAATTGCCCAATCCGATCGCCGCCGTGAAAAATCAACCAATAAGGCCGATGCGCTTCGAACAAAGACGCGAAATGATCGTGATGCTAAGCTTGAAGATGATGAAGCATCGCGCCGGCGTAATCAGCCAAGGTAAGACAAATCTGCCAGAAAATCCAATTGGGACATCATAAATGGCACCCGAATTGCAAGAAGTGCACTTTGAGTTTTACCCAATCTAGATAAGTGGGCTTTATACCTATGTCAGAAATTTTGTCTAAATCGATGCATATGCCAGGTGCCGGCACATCGCCTTCTGCAGTGGCGAAAACCGAAACTAATGGTGATGATCTTTTGTTTGCCGGGCTTTTTGGCGGCGAAACAGGTAATATATCTGCCGGCGATGACAATGGTGACGCTGTGCTCTTGACTGGGGCTTTTGAGGTGCAAACAACCGAACAAGATGATCCTGAAAACCCACCACAAGAGGCAATGCTTGCGATGATTGCGGCGTTGCAGGCGGCTAGAGGTTTTGATCAAAAACAAGCTGGCAAGGCAAGTGATGTGGTTTCGGAAAATAGTAAAGCGCTAAACGAGGTTGAAAATAGCAATGCCTTAGCGGATACGGTTGCACATGTTCCGCTTGGGGGCCATACCGATCCGGTAAAAATTGATACTGCAAACGGCGCAATCGCTAATCAATTGCAAAATATAAAACCAATTCAAGCCAATGTGGCCTTTGAAGACGGTAAATTATCGGGTCAAGCTAACGGCAATATGCTGAAAATTGGCCTTGGCCCAATACAGGGCTCAAGGCAAGGCCCGATGGCGCAAACAGTGACAATGATACCGCCAAACAGCCCTACAAAATCTGCCGGTGAACTGGCAGTAACGGGGCAGGTGTCGCCATCTGAAACATTTGTTGGGCCGGTGCCTGCATTGTTGGGTGATGCCAAAGTGGCGGCCAATATTGCCAATCTTCGTGCTATTCTTGCGGCTAATCTCGAACAGCGTAATGCCGAAATCAATGCCAAGCTTGAAGGTGATGGTGCTGATGATTATTTAGGGAAGCCAGTTAAAGTTATCACCACTGCGGCTAGCCTGAAACAGGCTTTTATGTCAGATAGCGCGATGGTGATGGGTGACAAGATGCTGGCGCGTGCAACCGCTGGCCATGAGATGGTGCGGCCAAGTCAGGCTTCGCCAGCCTTGGTTGACAGCGCATTTGGTGGTAGTGGGCAGTCCTTGAGTCATCAAACTGGTGGTCAAACTGGTGGTCAAACTGGTGGGCAATCAGGTGGGCAATCAGGTGCTACGTCAAGCGGAGGCTTGTTGAATAATCTGAACATGCTGCAAACACTTGACATGGCCAAAAACAATTGGACTGAGATGTTGCTTCATCGCGTTCAAAAAGGGCTTGCCGGTGGCAAAGACCAGCTGGATTTCCAGCTGAACCCGCGCAACCTTGGCAAAATGCAAATCAGCCTTGTGATTCAGAATGACCGCACAAATATTCAGATTCAAACTGAAACCTTTGCTGCGGCGTCAATGTTAAGCGACTCTGAAGCAAGGTTGGTACAAATGCTGGAAGCTTCTGGTCTTCGTCTTGGCGTTCTCAATTCAGGCCAGTCGCAAGGTTTTGGTGCCAATATGTCGGGCGGACATGCGAACCAACAAAATCAGGCTGAAACATCTGGTAAGGCGATTACTAACAAGGCCGGTGATGATGGTGCTAACAGTTTAGATACAATGACAGAGCGATCAGAAAGTTTAATAAATATTCAAGCCTAGTACAGTCGCAATTACTAATGTATTAGGTAGGGACGTCCATTGGAGGATGAGTCTATGGCAGATAACGAAAATAACCAGCCCAAAAAGAGTCGTGGGGTTTTAAAAATTCTAGGATTCGTCTTTGGCGGCTTGTTTTTAGTTGGCGCAGGTCTCGGTGCCGGATTTTTCATGTTTGGTAGCGATCAACCAGATCCGTCAGAAGAGATTGAACAGATCATCGAGCGTAAAATGGTCGAAGCGGATGAAAAGAAAGCCGCCGAGGAAAAAGCTGCTGAGGGAGAAAGCAAGGTTGCCAAGGAAACCCCCGAGGTTAAAACCTTCATGACAACCTATTTTGAATTTCCGGGTACCTTTACCACAAACCTGATGAATTCACGCAAATTCCTGCAGGTTGGTCTTGGTGTTTCGACACAATATGACGAAAAGGTCATGGTAAATGTCGAGGCACATCAATTGGGGCTTCGCTCGGAAATCTTGAATACGATAAGCGAGTTTTCTGAAGCTGATATCCAAGGTAAAGCTGGGCGCGAGCAACTAGCAAAGGCATTGACCGAAAGCATTAATCAAAAATTGATTGCGCTTGAGGATTTTGGTGGCGTCCAGGAAGTTCACTTCACGTCATTCGTGCTGCAATAGATGTCTCACGGTAACGCTTAAGGTCGGTTAGATCATGTCGTCACGCAAATTATCAAGCGAAGAAGTTGATGCGCTTATGGACGGGCTCAAAAGCTCGGCCTATGACGTGAATGCTGATGTTTCCGGATCTGGTGATGTCAGCGCTTTCCAGTTTGGTCAGGATGATTTGTCGTTGATGGGTGACTATTATGCGTTGCGGTTGATCAATGAACGTTTTGCCCGTATCGCTCGCGGCGTATTTTTGCCGATGTTGCGCGTCCAGCCGCGTATTTCGCCATTTCCGCCAGAGGTTAAAACCTTTGACGAATATTGTGACAGCATCGATGGTTTTATGAATTTGAATATTTCGCGGATGGAAGAACTCCGTGGACCAATGCTGATGACAATGCGACCAAAATTCATCTCAACCTTAACCGCGTCTTATTATGGCGGATCAATTTTCCAACCAGATCAGAAACGAAATGAATTTACTACTACCGAAGAACGCGTGATTGAAATCATTCATCGGGGTTTAAGCAATTCGCTTGCCCAGGCTTGGTCGGATTTGATGCCAATCACCTTGGCGCAGCCTAGCCGCGAGGTGAACCCGCAATTTGCGTCCTTTGTTGATGGCAGCGAACTGGTGATAATCTGTTCTTTTTTGATCCAGCTTCCCGACGCTGAAGCGGTCAATCTCGAGGTCGTCTATCCTTTGCAAACATTAAAGCCCATTGCGTCACAATTGCGGTCACGCGTGCAGTCGGACAACGGTGATGATGATGTGACCTGGCGTGAAAAAATGGAACGGGCAATTTTGAATATTCCGTTGAATATTACCGCGCTTCTTGGCGAGCCTGTTATGTCGATGGGTCAGTTAATCCGTTTGAAAACGGGTGATGTTGTTCCCATCCAGATTAATGAAGGTATTGAAGTGAGGGTCGAAGATAACCCAATTTTCTTTGCTGAAATCGGTGAAGTGTCGGGGCAGGTGGCGGTAAGCCTGTTGCGGCGGATCTAAATAATTTACATTTGAAGGCCGGTGATCCGGCAAAAAGAAGGAAAAGCACGATGGCAGATGAAACTGAAAATCAGACAGCCGAACCCGCAGCCGCACCAGATGCCGCTAAGGGAGCCGCCAATGCGCCGTCAAAAGTGACCGCTGAAAATCTGCGTGTTCTCGAAAATGTTGAAGTGCAGATGACAGTTGAAGTTGGAAATACCGAAATCAAGATTCGTGATTTGCTGCGCTTGAATGAAGGGGCGGTGATCGAACTTGACCGTCTCGCCGGTGATCCGTTGGATATTCTGGTCAATGGAACCATGATCGCCAAAGGTGAAGTCGTCATGGTTGGCGAGCGATTTGGCGTGCGCTTCACCGAGATTGTCGATCCCGAAAAGCGGGTAGAGAATCTCTAGGTCGGATTTATCTTTGCGTGTCATGCGTGTCATTCATTTGACAGCTGGTACATAGGCCAGAAGGTGCTTTGGGTCAAAATTCCCAGAAAGCACCCTATCAAGAAACCTAGAAAATATAATATATTCAGCTTCTTAATGTTTATTTAAGGGGCTTTTGTCTTGTCTGGCACATTTTTTGCCTCTTCGATAATCAGGATCACCCTGACGGAGTTGGCAATGTATATGAATATCATCGGCACACAGCAAATTATGATCACCGCTGCTTTTCTTGGTGTGATGATCCTGATGTTAATTGTCCTTCGCAAAAAAAGTACGGTCATTCGCGCCAGCATGAAAGCTGGAAAACGCGTTTCTATTGTCGAAGATACAGCCGTTAGCCCAACTGAAAGGTTGCGGCTGGTCAAGATTGATGCCCAAGAATTTATCATGGTATCGGCCAAAGGCCATGCACCAAGTCTTGTACCGTTGGCAGTTTCAGATAGCGGGTCTCATTCGCCAAAAATCCAAACAAACACCGGTACAAGCGAGCATGACGCGTTAGATGCTGCTGTTGCTGATGCGATGCAGGCGCGTGCCACAGCCAAGCCAACTCCCAAAAGCGATCCTCTGCATACGTCCAGCCAAACAAATGCGGTGCCATCAGATGATCAGCAGCAGGCCTTTGCCAAGACCTTTAAAAGCTGGAGGCAGCAAAATGCAGCACGCTAGCCCGATATCTATCGGTCGTCACCTAGCGGTTGCAGTGATTGCCATTCTGGCAGTTGGTGCAGGCTTTGCCGGTCAAGCCATAGCGCAGGACGCTGCGGGCAACCTTGCCAGCAATATGGCTGGATTTGGAGCTGGTCTGCCAGCTTTGATCTCCAATAACGGTGCTGATGGCAGCACATCCTATTCATTGTCTTTACAGATTTTGGCATTGATGACGGCAATGACGGTTTTGCCTTCACTGGTGCTTGGCATGACATCTTTTACTCGTATTATCATTGTGTTGTCGATTTTGCGGCAAGCGATGGGAACCCAGCAGACTCCGCCTAATCAGGTGTTGATTGCAATTGCGCTATTCCTGACATTTTTCATTATGTCGCCAACGCTGACAACGATTTATGAAACCGCCGCCGAACCTTATTTGAATGGCAGTGTAAGCGCCGAAACTGCAATATCCTTGGCAAGCGGTGATATGAAAAATTTCATGATCATGAATACGCGAAAAGACGATCTGAACATGTTTATGGACCTGGCTGAAAAAGGCGCGGTGGAAACGCCTGAAGATGTGCCTTTGACCGTATTATTGCCAGCCTTTATTACCTCTGAATTGAAAACCGCCTTTCAGATTGGTTTTCTGCTGTTTTTGCCATTTTTGGTGATCGATATGGTGGTGGCTTCAGTGTTGATGTCGCTTGGCATGATGATGCTAAGTCCAATGCTTGTGGCGATGCCTTTTAAATTACTTTTATTTGTTCTGGTAGATGGCTGGAGCATGACAGTTGGATCGCTTGTCGCGACCTATGCTGTTTAACTCCACTGGGGTGGAAGGGTGTTGATTATGGGATTTGATATGAATGTTGAATTTCTTAGAATGGCATTCTGGCAAATTGTTGTGGTTGCTGGACCAATTTTGCTTACAGCGCTTGGAATAGGTTTGTTTGTAGGCATCATTCAGGCGGCAACATCTATTAATGAACAAACCCTTAGCTTTGTCCCAAAGCTTTTTGTTGTATTGATAACATTTGGTCTTTTAGCAAATCTGATGATGGTTCAGTTGTCAGATTATTTCCTTTTCATATTCGAGCAGGTTGCACAGGTAGGCTAAGCGGATGGACGATTTAGCATTGTCAAATTTGGGTGGCGTTGGGGCACTTCCTGGGCTGAGCTTGCATTTTGTAATGGAACTCCTCGCCGGATTGTTTTTGGCAAGCTTGCGCATTGGCGCTTTTTTGATTGCATCTCCGTTTTTTGGTGGCAGTTACGTGCCGTTACAAGTCCGAATTATCATGGCGATGCTTCTTGGCGTTGCCGTTATGAATAATGTGACTGTCCCTGAATGGCAAAGCTTTACTGCCTTGACCGGTATTCAGGTGATTATGACCGAGCTTGCAGTTGGCGTTGCCTCAGGGTTAATTTTAACCATCTGGTTTTCGGCAGTTCTTCTTGCTGGTGAAAAGATTGCCGCTTCGTCTGGCCTTGGTTTTGCAGCACAGATTGATCCAGACTCAGGTGGTCAGACGCCTGTTATTAGTAAAACATTTTCGCTGTTTTTGACGGTAATTTTCCTGTCATTGAACGGGCATTTGATGGTTTTGCGAGCAGTTGCCGATTCATATGAATATCTTCCTGTTGGCGCGATGCCAGCCTTTCCCCTGTTGATACAAGGGGGAATTGCAGCAGCGGGATCGATGTTTCTTGCAGCAACCATTATCATGCTTCCAATAACCGCCTTTTTGTTGGCAATTAATCTTGTCATTGGTGTGATCACACGGTCAGCACCACAATTGAACCTGTTTTCATTCGGTTTCCCTATCAGCATGATTGGTATTTTTGTTTTGCTATACCTTTGGGTCGATGTACTTGCCGGTGCGATGGATGATTTGTCGCATGCTGCCATCGAAAATGTTCAATCGGTTCTTGGGGCAATAAGCAATGGCTGAAGAAGGAGATAGCAGCCAAGAAAAGACTGAGGACCCCTCCCAACGAAAAATTGATAAAGCGGCGGAAGATGGGAAGGTATTATCCTCTAAAGACATGTTTGTCTTTACTGGTCTTTTTGGCGGATTGTTGATGATGTTTGCTGTGCCCAGTGTTTTTGAAATGGTACTTAGCAGTTGGAGCTCATTGCTAAGCCTTGAACGTGGGGCCGATCTGGATGCGCTTATGGGCCAGCGAGTCATCGAAGTGATTAAAATGATTCTAATTGCTGGCGCGGTTGTTGGGTTGCCTTTGATGGTTCTAGTTGTTCTAACACAGGCAGCAGTTGCTGGGAGTTTGAATTTTGCTCCAAAAGCTATGTCTTTTAAGGGTAATCGGATGGACCCGCTTAAAGGTTTGGCGCGAATGGTCTCGATAAAAGCCCTTGTCGAGCTTGGAAAAGCATCGCTTAAGGTTGTTCTTCTTTTTGGTGTTGCAACTGGCATTCTTTACATTCAGGCCCCTAAAATTCTGCAATTGCCATTCCGTTCGCTTGGCGAAGCGGTGGCAACGGCAGGGAGCATGTTTCCATCGGTTCTTGGCGGGCTATTGCTGATGCTAGCGGTGATTGCCCTTCTTGACTTCATGTGGCAACGCCACACGCACATTAAATCGTTGAAAATGTCCAAGCAGGATCAAAAAGACGAATATAAACAGACCGAGGGCTCGCCGGAAGTCAAAGCGAAAATCCGCCGGATGCAGATGGAAAGTGCGACAAATGCGTCACGCCAGCAAGCCGCATTAAGTGATGTGCCATCGGCGACCGCGATCATCACTAACCCAACACATTTTGCGGTGGCGCTGAAATATGATGTTGGCGGTTCCCAAGCGCCAAAAATTCTGGCGATGGGGCGCGGCAAGATTGCCGAAATGATTATCGAGCGCGGCAATGATGCAGATGTCACAGTCTTCTGCAGTCCGCTATTGGCGCGTGCGCTGTTTTTTAGTGGTGAGATTGGTGGTGAGATCCCTGAATTATTGTATCAGGCGGTGGCGATTGTTCTGGCTTATATTTATCGGGTCGATCGCGGCGAAGATCTTGAACGGCCAGACGTTGAATTGCCTGAAGATATGCGGTTTGATGAATTTGGTAAGCCGCTGGTGGATGGGGCAGGAGGGGTTTAATGCGTAAACAAAGATCAATCGGTGAGATGATCAGCACGGTAACGTTCTTTGGTTTGTCCATCTATCTGGTGATTTTTAGCCTTGGGTTGCTTGAAGAAGGCGAGAAACTGCGGGGGACAATCGGCTTGCTGGCAGCGACCTGTTGCGGCCTTGGTGGTTTGCGATTTGTGATTGCTGAATTTGTTGTCAAATGGCGAGACAATTAATGCGTGATGATATAAAAAACCAGGTCAGATGTCATGGCTGTGCGCATTATTTTGTCACCCATGATCGCAACCGTCCCTATGGTTGCGCAAAGTTCGGATTTAAGACCAAAAGCCTGCCATCGCAGGTAGTGATTGAATCAACTGGCATGCAATGTGCATATCGGATAGACCGTCCGGCCACCCTTGTAGGCCATAAAGCAGAAAATCATAGGAAAGTCTGATGGCAGGTGAACTAAATTCAGTCCAGGAAAGTATTAAACTTGCATTGGACGCTGCGGATGCAGCAACCGATGTAACGTCGGAATATAGTCAGGTTAAACGCGAACATAAGAAGTTGGAAAGCAAAGTGTCACAAATTCATCGTTACACCACCATAACCTTTGTAAGCGCCATTTCAGCAGCGGTTATAGCGATGGCCTTTTCGGCGACCTTGTATTTTAAATCAATTTCTGAGCTGAAATTGATGACATCGACCAACCGGCAAGGGCTGATTGTGTTTTCTGAGAATATCGAAAAGCTGAATGCGGTTCTTGCTGAATTGCAAATTTCACTTTTGAAACAGGAAGAGTTGGTCATGTTGAGCCGTGAGTCAACGTCTCAAATCAGTGAATTGAAAAGTGTCATGGCCGATGGTAGTGCTAATATTGTGGCGCAATTGCAAAAGATTGGCGATGGCATGAGCGGATCGACAGTCGCGCTTGGTGACGATTTGAAAAAAGCGCTGGCAGCGCAAAATAAAAAGTTAACAAATGATAATAAGGTTAATCTAACCAGCCTGCAGTCATCAATTATGAAATCAATTGAGGCCATTAATAAAAAGATCGCCAGCAATACGGCTTTGCAGAGTGTCGCATCTTCTCAGGCCAAAACTAAAAAAGAAATTGAAGCTTTGAAGTTGCAGACTAAGGAAATCCGAAAACTTCTTGAAACCCAGCAAAATCGTATTACATTTCCGTAAACAGAGCGCCGTTAGTTCAAGGTCCCTGAAGAAAAATTTTTAGATAACGGAGATCGAGGTGGCCGAATTTGATCAAGATCACGTAGCCAGAATGGAGGCTGAACCCGGATTAGATGCAAATCAGGATGCAGCGACCACGCTGTTTATCAAGATCAAATCATTATCGCGCGTCTCGCATGGGCGCGACCTCCGGCTTCGTGATGGTGATATCATTATCGCCATTGATGGTGAGTTAAATACCAATGATATTCAAGCGTTTCGGGCGCTTGGCGATGAGGCTAAGCTTCGTCAAGAAAAACAGCTGCTGACTATCTGTCGCGGCGGGATTGTTTATGATGTGTTTGCCGAGGGCAGGCTTGGTGCTGATCTTGATTATGCTGATGCCGAAGCATCAAGTGCGGCTGCGGCTCTATTTGCCAACCATCACATGGGTCCAAAAGACCATTACCAAAATTATGAGGCGCTTCGGGATGTTCAGCGCCATGTTGTGCTTTATGATACCGGCTATTCGTCCATTGCAACCATCGCTCCGCCAGCCTGGCTGCTACAACATCGCGCGTGGGAACCATTAGCGGCGACCGTTGCTGCTTATGCAGCATCTTTTGTTGTTCACTGGGGTTTGTTTGCCGCAACAGCAATATTGATGGCAATCTATTTCCACCGAATCCAATTTCGTATAATTAGGAACTATAGCCTGTTTACCGAGCATTATTTCTGGCATGTCTGCGCAGCGCGTTCGTCAGCTGAAGCTCAGCTGGTTTGCCGCCAGATTGATCCAAAATGCCAGTTTGATTTCTCGCATGTTGGCCCACCTCAAACTGATCCAGCCACAACTCCGTCACACCAGCAGGTGGCCTAGCATTTTCCTGCTCTTTATATCACCTTTATTTTGATATTGACTCCCCTGATGGGTTGGCTTCTTTGACTGGTGTTTTTTGTATATATGCTTGCCATTTTTTTGATGCTATCGCATGGAGGACAACACATCCATTCATTCAAGATTGCGTGCACGCTTTTTGAGAGGTTTACATGGAGGATCCGTGTGATGTGTCAGGGTACAAATCTGGGGCAGGAGTCACCACGCCAACCCCAGAATATGTTTGAGGTCAATGAGCCAGTTATTTACGCTGCCACCGTTGGCACCAGCGATCATGGTGAGCTGTAACTGTTTAGCCCCATTTCTCAGCACCACTTATTTTGGCTTTATCTAATAAGGTTTCCGGAGCGGGTGACCTCATACCCAATGCGTGATGAGGTCTGATCTGATTATATTGCTCAAGCCAGACATTGATTGCGACCTGAGATTGTTTGCTGTGGAACCATTCAGCATTGAGCACTTCTCGTCTAAGTGTTCCGTTGAAGCGTTCGTCATATCCATTCTCCCATGGGCTGCATGGATAGATCAGCAGTGGCTGACCGACCTTTTTTAGCCAGTCCTGGAAACGCAGTGCAACGAACTCAGGCCCGTTGCGTAAGCGTAAGTGAATGGATGCAGGCAAACCGCGCGAGGTGAACAAATCCGTTGTTGCACCGACAGCATCTGTGGAGTTCAGTTTGCGCTGTACGCGGATAGCCTCGCATTTGCGGCTAAATTCATCAAGCAAGCTGCTAATAGTTGATTTCGATTTCGATCCGTCGATTTTTTGCGCGGCCGCCAGCGGTGTCATTCGGTTCAACCGGACGTGACTCTCCATAGCTGACAGCCTCAAGGCGCTCTTCAGAAATAGTGCCATTGGCCGCAAAAGCTTGAACCACACTTGCTGAACGCGCTGCGGCAAGATCCCAATTATCACGATAGTTAGAGCCAAAGATCAACGGCACATCATCGGTATGGCCGGACACCTTGATTTCGCTTTTACCGGCAGCATTTACTTTGGCAATCCGATTCATGATGTCGATCGCTGCAGGGGTTAAATCGGCTGATCCTGAGGTAAAGGCACCGCCAGCCCCAACAGTGATGATAACTTTATCATCCTCGCGCTGAACATCTGCAAGCCCCTGACCAATTTCCTGACGCAAGGCAACTTTCAATTCATCTTCAGCAATCTGCGCCTTTTTATTCGACTCAGCCTTTGCTTCGGCTTGTTCTTTGGTGGTTTTCGCAGCGGCGCTAGCGGCTGCGGCTAGTTCGGCTAATTGACCTTCAATGCCACCAAACAGAACATCCTGTTCCGATTTGCCGGTGGCAGCCTTAGCCTTTTCAATGGCGTTGAGGGTTTTCTGAAGCAATTGCGGCAGGTCTTTTTGTTCGGCCTGGGTTGGGGTAAAGTTCACTACAACATTTTCGCCGAGTGTTTCAACTTGGATATCACCACGCGCGACCGCTTCTTTTAGGGCTTTGACAAGATCTTCAGCATCGCTTTGTTTCTCGCCGCTGCCATCACTGTCTTTGGTTTTAGTTTGCGATTCAAGATCGGGCTTTGTTGTTTCGGTTGTTTGCTGGGTCATTTCATCGGTGACTGACTTTGCGGGAGAAGGGCTAAAATTCAACGACAAGACGGTTGTGCCTTTTGGCTGTTCAACAATCGGCACGATCTTTTGCACACCAAAGGCGTTTTTCAACGAGCCCGAAATCTGTTTGAATTTTGGTACGTTGAACTCGGCAAATGACAGAATCAAAACAAAGAAAGCCATCAACAAAGTTGCCATGTCGGCAAAGGTTGCCATCCATGCCGGCGCGCCAACAGGCGGGCATTTGGGACATTCTTCTTCTTCTTCTTCGATAACTTCGTTTTCGTCTTGTTCAGCCATTCTTCATATCCTTACAGAGAGATAATGCGTTTTGAGGGCAATCTCTCATATATTATGCGGCCTCTAATTTGGCCTGCATTTTAGGAGGGAGGGCGGAAACCATTTGATCTTGAATGTTGCGCGGCGACTCTCCTCTAGCGATATTACGAAGGCCTACGACGACTAACCCTCTGTAGATAACTTCGTATGCTGTATAGCCTTCGAGTTTGACGAGCATTGGCATGAAAATAATATTTGCAATAATCGCACCATACATTGTTGTCAGCAAAGCCACCGCCATGGCAGGGCCAATGGCTTTTGGGTCAGCCATATTGCCAAGCATCAAAACCAAACCAATCAATGTGCCAATCATTCCCATGGCTGGCCCAATATCAATCCAGCCTTTTACAACATTTTGGTTTGCTTCATGTCGGGCTTTCATTGCCTTGATCTCGGCGTTCAATTGCGTCACAAGCTTTCCCTCATCCGCTCCATCAACAAGCATCTGCAACCCTTTTTGAAAGAATTTGTCAGGTACGTCTTGGCCTTCAAGCGCCATCATGCCGTCTTTACGGGCAATCGCTGCCAGCTCGGCCATACGCTCAACCAACTGATCCATTTTTTTGACTGGTGGAAGGAATGCCTTCGCCATCGCGCCAAAGCTTCCAAGGAAAACTGGCAATGGGCAGGTGTACATCACTGAAAAAAAGGTTCCACCAATCACAATTAAGAGCGATGGAACGTCAATAAAGGGACCAACGCCACCACCTGAGATCATGGCTCCCAATATCATGCCAATGGCGCCTATGAATCCAATAAGGGATGCTATATCCATAGTACTACACTCTTTTCTCGACTTGTTTCTAGGGCCCAACCGTCTTTCTAAGCAAAAACGATACCAATACAATAATGCGGCAAGATTTTAACGGGGAAAATAAAAATATTAGCATCCCATCATATAAATAGACTGACTTGGCGCAAGATATGCTTAAATCCTGAGTTAGTGGGTTTGTAGCAACAAAAGTTAATGAATGGAGATCATTATGCGGCAGATGCAGATTTTCGCGTTTTTCCGAGTGATCGTCTGGCGCCGTGGTCTGGCTGCAATCTTGGTTATGCTGGCTGGTATTGCGTCAGCGATGGCGCAAGCCCAATCATTGGACGGCGGCAATCCCGAAAATGAGGTAATCGTCAAATCAGGTCATTTCATAGTTCGCGACCATCTGGTGATTGATCTTCAACATGGTGTCGAATGGATGCGCTGCTCGGTTGGTCAGGTCTGGAATGGAACTGGCTGCGAAGGTGTGGCCGTGAAATTGACGCAAGAAGATGTGGCAAGGGCGATAGTCATTGCGAATGCGCAATTAGGGCCGGGCTGGCGGTTGCCAAGCCGCACCGAACTGGAAGGCCTGGTCTGTAAAGCCTGTGCGCCAGTAAAGATCGAGCTTGATAGTTTTCCAAATACGCTCGGTGAGCCGTATTGGACTGGCGAGGTCAACGGCTTTGCCCCGCGGCATATCTGGACAGTCAATTTTATGACTGGCCATACCTATGGACGGTTTTTTCCGACACAGGAAGTTTTGGTTCGGCTGGTTCGTGACCGTTAGATAATTTTATTAAAAAGTTTCCAGCTAACTAGCTTCATCACAAAGCCAAATAGCCCAAGCGTAATAATGGCTGTTGCAAACCAGGCGGGGGTGAGAAAATTTATCACCTCAAGCCGTTTGCCGCCAACAATTGCCAAGATCACCAGCATGAATGTAAACATAATGAATGACCGGATAATCTGACATCGATGGCACGGGCCTGATTTCGCATCGGTTCGTGTTTGAATCATGAGACCCTAGAGTGATGTTTGTTTGTTTATTTATTGATATTGCTAGCAAAGCATAGGATGAAATTTTATAATGATCAACTGTGTTATTCGCTGTTTTCGCCTGTCTAAATACTGACGTAGAGGAAAAGTAAAAATCTTCCAAAATCATAAATCATTGAAATTCATCTGATTATTTGTCGTATTCTTGACGAAACCGCTCGTCAAATAGATTTTTTGCAAATTGCATGCCGAAGCCTCAGAGTTTTGTCAGGAGGACGAGATTATGCAACTTTCTCAGTCAGTAAAACTAAAACAAAAACAGTCATTGGTGATGACGCCGCAATTGCAGCAAGCAATTAAATTACTGCAATTGTCCAATCTGGAACTTAGCCAACATCTGCAAGAGCAGGTTGATGAGAACCCGTTTTTGGAACTTGGTGAGAGTGAAGAACCAGGTCAGCCAACAGCCGATAGCAGTGCCGATAGCAGTGCCGATACAGCTGCATCAGATGATGCAACCGACCTTACCAATATGAAAGAAAGTGCAGCACTGGCCGAAGACCCTACCGAACACAGTGATTTTGAAAACCGGTTTGACCAGTCCATTATTGATACGCCACGTACTAGCACAGCCAATGCACCGTTTGAGGGTGACTATGATGCCATCAGTAATGTGTCATCAAAGGAAGGCTTTTATCCTAGCCTGTTTCGTCAGTTAAATCTGGCAATGAACGACCCAAAACAGCGTTTGATTGCTGGACATTTTGTCAATGCGCTTGAACCAAGTGGCTGGATTGGTATGCCAGTACAAGATGTTGCTGATGCCAGTGGCTGCAGTCTTGATGAGGCCGAAGATGTATTGGCTGTTTTGCAAACTTTTGAGCCAACCGGCTTGTTTGCGCGTAATCTTGAGGATTGTTTGCGTCTGCAATTGACCGAGCTTGGCGCCATGACCGATGCATTTTCCATTTTGCTGGAAAATCTTGATCTTCTTGGCCGCGGTGAGGTGAAACGCCTTGCGCGTCTTATTAGAGGCACTTCTGACGACGTTATGAAAATGCTGGCGATTATCCGCACATTGAATCCAAAACCGGGTGAGTTTCTGGGGATTGATCATCTTGAAATGCCGAGCCCTGATGTGATTGTAAAGCGGCGATCAGATGGCTGGGCGGTCGAGTTAAATCGTTCAACGCTGCCAGCGATGGTAATCAATGAAGATTATGCGGCGATGGTAGCCACCAAAAAGATGGATGATGAGGCGCAAAACTATTCGGCAAATGCTTTGAATAATGCGCGCTGGCTAAAGCGGGCGGTTGAACAGCGTAATTCGACAACTTTGAAAATCAGTACCGAAATTATTCGCCAGCAAACTGATTTTTTGGAAAAAGGGCTGGATTATTTAAAGCCTTTATCGCTTCGCGATGTAGCGCAGGCGGTTGGCATGCATGAAAGCACGGTTAGCCGTGTAACAACCGGCCTTTTGATCTCAACACCGCGTGGCGGCATGCCGTTGAAATCTTTCTTTAGTGTCAATATTGCATCGCGTGCGCCATCAGGTGACGCCTCGGCTGCTGCTGTTCGTAATATGGTTAAGCGATTGATTGGCCAGGAAACCCCTGGCAAGCCGCTTAGTGATGAGGTGATTTGTAAAATGATCGCTGATGAGGGCATTGATCTTGCCCGCCGGACCGTCGCTAAATATCGCGAGATGATGAATATCCCATCATCATCACAACGCCGTATGCAGGCACGTCTTGCCAATATTCGCTAGCGTGTTTCTAGCTTCGTTCTCTTACTCCCTGTGCTTGATCGTCATCCGGTTTCGGGTTGGCGGTCTTGTCACTGGTGGTAAGGGTCACGGGACGGAAATCTGCTGATGCCAAGGTCGTAGACGAATATGATTATTTACTGGCCTGCGCCGCCACTAAAGACCTTGTGATAAGATATTCTTCACTGGTCAACGGCTGGTCGCTGATAAAATTGCCAAGTGGAACGATATGCTGGCTTGCGAGTTTGTCGTCTTGGTCAAAATGAAAAAACTCAATGCCAAGGTTTTTTGCTTCAACGCCGGTCTGCTCAGCAAATTCGTTTTCAGAATCAATTGTAAAAACTGGTTTTGTTTGACGGCTCATCCCGGCTCTCCTCTTGTTAACATTCACCAAAATTTTTGACAGTTTTGGCTGTTTCCTTAGTAATGCATTTCGCATGCCATAAGCTGGCGAGGATATGTCAAAAAAGGAGAAACACGCGCGTGTTAGTTGCTAGTCAATAAGCTTGGATTGGCGTAATTCACCAGCAACACTGATTTCACGGCCAACGGTCATGAACCTGACCGGATCGATGGATTTATTGTTGACCCGCACTTCGTAATGCAAATGCGCGCCTGCCGACCTCCCAGTATTGCCCATTTTTCCAATAACGTGATTTTCGCCAATATAATCGCCAAACCTGACGGTGATACGCGCCAAGTGAGCATAGGTTGTGACAATGCCAAAGGCATGCTGCACCCGCACAACTTTGCCAAATGAGCCTTCGGTGCCAGCATAAATCACGGTTCCCGGTGCGGTCACGCGCACATTTTCCTGCCATGTTCCCGCCAGATCAACACCGTGATGAAATGATATCTTGCCGGTTTTTGGATGTTTTCGGTTGCCGTAATCGCTTGAAATATAGAAATGTAGCATTGGTGGTTTAAAAGGAATTTTGCGAAGCGCCGCGCGATGTTCGGCGAGATTCACCATTATATTTTTAAAATCGTTATCCTTTGCACTGGTGGCAAGCTGGATTTGACTTGGCAGCGCCTCAGCCGAAATGCCAAGGCTGGTAACGGTTGCGCGGATATATTTGATCTCCTGTTCTAGTGCCAAAAGCATTTTTTTAGTTCTTGCGGCCTCGGTCACAAGCGGTAGGACTGGTCCTTGGCGTTGTGTGAAAAAACCGGTTAGCAATCCGTCGGCTTGGGGTGTATCAGGGTCGACTGGCAGTGCGGCAGATGTTGCGGCGGGTTGTTCAGGCAGGCTTGGCGATGGTGGGGAAGGGAGCGCCGCATCAACTTCATCACTATTATTTTCACCTGGCTGAACCTGGGTGGTTCTCCGGTCTTCGGGTGCAGATGTAAAATTAGGCAATAGTGCAAGGGTAAATTCTTGAGCGTGCACGGCAATGTTGGCAGGTTTGACGTCATTCTCAATGATCGGATTTGAGACCGCTGTCACCAGATTTTGATCAGCATTCATCGCTTTTATCTTGGTCTGTTTGGCATCGATCTGTTTGGTATCAATCTTTGTAATGAGACTCTCTTCGCTAGCCGTTGTTTCGATCATCTTTTGGGCGGCAAAGCTCGGTTCAGCAGTCATTGGCGTAATCTTGGGTGATGAGGGATCATTCGTCCATGGTTTGCTTGCTAGTTTATTTGCATCATCGCCAGATCGCGGGTTCGGGTTAGCAGATGCAGCATTGCTGGCAAGGGTGACACGCTTGCCGCCCTGAATAATCATTGGCGTGGTATCGACGGCAACGATTTTGGCATCTTCTGTGATTTTTGCATCTTCTGCAATTTTGGCATCTGGCGATATTTGCGGTGTCTGCGGTGTGGTTACGGCAGGCTGTGCTGTAACCCGACCAATGATTAGGCTTGGCGTTTGCGCTAT
>Ga0075479_10000152_pt1 | contig 26190 bp, 19 predicted proteins | sample DEB08_DNA_8_FD_76341 | JGI IMG/M metagenome (GOLD analysis project Ga0075479, IMG submission 76341) | Aqueous microbial communities from the Delaware River and Bay under freshwater to marine salinity gradient to study organic matter... | ecosystem: Environmental > Aquatic > Marine > Coastal ... | reverse complement strand
CACCATCCACTCACCAGTGCTCGAAGGATTCTGAACTCAGAAAATGCGACGGCAGGACCGTAGCGCAGGCTACATTATCTCGCGACGGGCGTCCAGCAGAACCGTAGCGTAGGCTACATTTTTCCGCAGGAAACTGCGGCAAAAAAAAAGAGACTCCCGTTCGGGAGTCTCTTCATGGCTGCAATCGGCGGACCGTGGGCTGCGCACGGATTCCGGTTCAGGACAGTCTGCGTTCGCGAATCCAGTCGGTGTGGAACTTCTCGCCACGCGGACGATCCGTCCGCTCGTACGTGTGAGCTCCAAAGTAGTCTCGCTGAGCCTGCAACAGATTTGCTGGCAATCGCCCACGACGATAGCCGTCGAAATAGGTGAGGGCTGCAGAAAACCCTGGGACAGGAAGCCCCAACTGGATGGCTGTGGAGACAACCCGGCGCCATGCTGGCTGAGCCTTTTCCACGGCATCGCGGAAGAAGTCATCCAGCAGCAGGTTTTCCAGTTCTGGATTCTTGTCGAAGGCTTTTTTGATGTCCTGGAGGAATCGGGAGCGGATAATACAGCCACCTCGCCACAGCAGAGCGATAGGGCCATTTTCCAGCTTCCAGCCGAATTCCTTCGCCGCAGCATCCAACTGAACATAGCCCTGTGCGTAGCTGCACAACTTGGATGCGTACAGTGCCTGACGAACATCATCGATAAACTGTGCACGATCGCCATCAAACGTTGTGTCTGGTCCGGACAGAACGGCCTCTGCGCGGACGCGAGCATCCTTTTGTGCTGACAGGCAGCGAGCGAAGACAGCTTCGGTAATCAGTGTCGTCGGCACACCCAGATCAAGAGCATGCTGGCTCATCCATTTGCCCGTCCCCTTCTGCCCGGCAGTGTCCAGAATCATATCCACCAGGTCCGCGTCAGACTCTGAGTCCTTGACGGTGAAGATGTCACGTGTGATTTCAATCAGATAGCTTTCAAGCTCGCCTTCGTTCCAGTCACGGAATACTTCATAGAGTTCCTGGTTGGTCAGTCCAACGCCGTACTTGAGAATGTAGTAGGCTTCACAGATCAGTTGCATGTCGCCATATTCAATTCCGTTGTGCACCATCTTCACGTAGTGCCCGGCACCGGCTTCACCAACCCATTCACAGCAGGGGATATCCGCGTTGTCACCAACTTTGGCGCTGATCTTCTGGAACACATCCTTGACGTAGGGCCACGCCTCCGGGTGTCCGCCGGGCATAATACTGGGGCCCTTCAGCGCGCCTTCTTCTCCACCGGAAACACCGGTTCCGATGAACCGAAATCCCTCAGCGGCCAGTTCCTGATGCCGGCGGTTGGTGTCTGTGTAGTCTGCGTTCCCACCGTCGATGATGATGTCACCCTGATCGAGCAGAGGTTTCAGCTGGCTGATGACAGCATCCACCGGTCCGCCGGCCTTCACCATGATCATGACCCGTCGCGGTGATTCCAGACTGTTCACAAAATCTTCCAGCGTGTCATAACCGGCGATTCGATCTTCAGTGCCTTCTTCCACGACTCCCTCGGGCCGACTTCCCAGACCGTTCAGGAATTCGTGAGTCGTTTCTGTGGTGCGGTTGTAGACACCAACAGAAAAGCCCTTGTTGGCCATGTTCATCACAAGGTTCTGACCCATGACGGCCAAACCAATTAAACCAATATCATGCTTCGACATAATTCAGTGCACTTCGGATTGAAACAAACCACAGACGCGTCCCGGCACGCTGAATAAACTGAGCTCGGCTGCGCCGGGCAGCCGGATCAAATGATCGAAGACGCAGAGCAGGCCCTGCCAGAATCAACGCTGAACCCGTGCGGAACCGCCGGATGCGACAGCCTCAACTTCACCAATCGTTGCCATGGTCGTGTCGCCGGGGTAGGTCGTCAGCAATGCGCCATGCCCCCAGCCGAGATCGAGGGCGGTCTGCGGGTCTTTGCCACTCAGCAGTCCGTAAATCAAACCTGAGGCGAAACCGTCACCACCACCAATTCGATCGACGACGTCAAGCTTCATGGTTTTTGCCTGGTAGGTTTGTCCACCCGCCCACAACACAGCACTCCAGTTGTGGCGATTCGTGGACTCCACTTCCCGCAATGTGGTTGCAACAGCTTTTACCCCCGGCAGCTTCGCAGCGACTTCTTCCATCATCCCAAAGAAAGCGGATGGGTCGAGCTTGGAGTGAGATTCCACGTCCTGTCCCTCGAGACCCAGTCCCTTCTGCAGGTCTTCTTCGTTGCCAACCAGCACGTCCACATGCTCCACGATGCGATTCAAAGTGTCCTGAGCCTTGTCCAGTCCACCGCTGATCTGCCACAACTTGGCACGATAGTTCAGATCAAAGGACGTCACGGCCCCTGCCGCACGAGCCGCTTTCATGCCCTCAATAATGACTTCCGGTGTGGTTGGCGAAAGTGCCGCAAAAATTCCACCGCTGTGGAACCAGCGAACACCGCCGGCAAAGATGGCGTCCCAGTCGAAATCACCGGGCTTCAACATTCCGGCCGCTTCATTGCTGCGGTTGTAGAACACGATCGGTGCCCGAACGCCATGGCCCTGGTCACTGTAAACCGTCGCCATGTTTGGTCCACGGACCCCGTCATGATCGAACCGCTTGTAAAACGGGCGCACACCCATCGCTCGAACTCGCTCGTTAATCAACTCCCCAATTGGGTAGTTGACCATTGCTGTTGCAATCCCGGTTTTCAGCTGGAAGCAGTCGGCAAGGTTGGCAGCACAGTTGAACTCGCCACCGCTGACGTGGATCGAACACTGGTTTGCCTTGCGGAACGGAATGATGCCCGGATCAAGCCGATGAATCATTGCACCAAGGGAAAGAAAATCGAGTTCGCCGGAGGCAGCAACATTGAGCATAAAAGAAGTTCCTGAAAGCAACGAGACACTTGTGGGAGCAAATCAATTTCGTCCACCGCAGACGCACCTTTTCCGTGTGAGAAAAGAACCGCGGGACCCGTCTTTGCTGAGATCCTGCCAGGTACTCAGCATCGGCAAAATGACTTCAGCGGCCGAAATACTAAACAGAGCAGCGGGCGAATTCAAAAGAACTGCCGTTTCCCGGAATAACTCCCCCTTCTCGGGAATTTACTGCACAAAGTGGGGTTTGGTGGAACAGCATGCAAATCCGCGACGGCCTCTTCGCCCAAATTCGTCCTGCCCCTGCGACGCCGCAGAATCGCCTCGGCATCAATGACCAGGCTGAAGCCAATGGGAATCAGCACCAATGTGAACAGCGACGAGACAATCATACCACCCAGAAAAAATCGGGGGCAAAGAGTCACCAGAACCGGACGGTCGGCTGGATTGGTCAGGATCATCGCCGGAATGCAGCAAGCAGAAGTCTGGACGCAACTCACACGCGCAGCAAAAAGGCGAGTTGCAGAAACAACCCGCCTTCGCATTACCCAACCAATCTTCCCGTATTTGCTATTCTTCCTGTTCGGCAGCTTCTTCTGATTCCACGACCTGCAGTCCGGGAACGCTGATCTCGGTGATTTTCACACGTGTGTGCTTTTGGCGGTGACCCGTGTGACGCTTTGAGTTCTTGCGGCGGCGCATCTTCTGGATCTCCAGTTTCGGCCCCTTTTCCTCAGCAATCACGACCTCGCCAGTGACAGTTGCCCCGTCGATCGTCGGAGCCCCAATCACGCTGGGACCGCCGCCGTTGGCAAGCAACACGCGGTCGAAAGTAATTGTGTGACCGGCTTCCGTCTCACTGCAGAAATCCACCGAAAGGAAAGAACCCTTCTCGACACGATGCTGACGACTGCCGTTTTCAATTACAGCGAACATGGAAACCACACCTTTTACCAGCAAAAAAACTTGTTTGTATCGATCGCGGACAGCCAGCAGAGGGTCTGCCGGAAACCAATGTCCTGCGTCATGAAGCGCCTTCGTGCAGAATTGCACGCGTGCGGAGCAATGTACAGCGAATCGCGGAGTGTAGCCTAAATGTTCGGAATGTTCGAGCGGCAACCCCAGTAAGATTCCCAGTTGCGGTAAGGATTTCTCTCAGGAGTTGGCTGTTTGTACCTGTTTTCTTTCTTTAAGACCCGCTTTGTCAACTTCCCGGAAGGCTACTCCGGCGACTGCTCGCCGGATTCTCTTCATTCCGGATCGACCAGTTCTTCCGCCACAGACTCTTTGACTGCCTGTTCCTCTGTCAACTGACTGCCAGGGTAACGATAGTAAACCTCCAGTGTCAACGCCGCCAGACAGGTCGTCAGCAACCGCCCACCGGCAATGCTGAAACCGGCTCTGTCACGCGGGGTCCAACTGCCGGATGCAGCCCCTGTTTGCTCCTGAGTCCGTACCAGATCGTCCCGCATTCGCTCATTCCAGCGATCCCACTCCGGCCCTCCCCAACGCTTCAGAACCTGCGTGGCGAAGTAACAATAGTAAAGGTTGTCATACGGCCCGCGACGGTCCAGGAGTTTGATCCCGGCGGCAAGATCGCCGTCCTCCCGCCCCCAGCCAAGCGACATCCGACTCTTCAGAGCCATTGCAGTCAGTGAAATCTGGTACGCCTTCTTTTCTGTTTCGTAGCCATAACGACCATCGCCGTCGATGGCCACAGTATCCAGATAATGACCTGCCAGTTGAAACGTCCCGGCAGGCACCGCGATCCCCGCGTTGCGGGCCGCTGACAAAGCCATGATCTGTATCGCCGTGCACGAAGTGGATCCCGGCTGTCGAGGCGAATATCTCCAGCCCCCGCCGACAGGGTCCTGAGAAACGACGAGAAACCGAACCGCCTGTTCGCAGACACGTCTCAACGCTCGATCCCCGGTTCGAGCGAGCGTTTCGCACAGAACCAATGTCGCCGCTCCATGTGTGTAGTAAGCGTAGCCAGGTTCCGAATCGTCGTCCCCCTGATTCAGGACCCCCCGCAAATCCAAACCCGCTGGGACTTTCACACCGGATCTCAGGAGATGCTGTAAGCCCCCCTGCACAAGTTTCTGATAATCGCCGCTGCGGTGAGTCTGCCCGGCCGCGAGAAATGGCAACAACGCATAGGATGTCGCAGCGATCGAATTCTCTTCCCGACCACGATGACTGCACTCGCCAATCGCCGGAAAATCCCAGCTGCCATCGCGACGTTGACAACCCGCCAGCCATTCCAGAGCCTGCTCCACCGCACTCTCACTGGCTGCACTGCCACCGTATTTTTCAATCAACTTCTGCCGACTGAGTCCGGTATCTGAAGCAACCGCAACCTGACTCCTTGTTCCGGACGAAGCAGTGGTATCAACCAGAGACTTCTCCCACGGTGTCGGCGGGATCTGCAGTTCAGGCTCTGAGTTCTCCAGCGACTGATTCGGAATGAACGCTGAGACTGTGTCAGGGATGTCCGGGACCGCCTCCGGAATGAGTACCGGCTGCAGTTCCTCTGATTCCACAATCATCTCTTCTGCGCCAGCAATTTCGGCCTCGCCATCATCAACCGTGGCAATCAGGGGAGACAACAGCGGCGGTAAACTCACCTCCAGCTGAAACCAGCCCAGCACCAGCAAAGTCATGGCGGTGAATGACAAACTTGCGACCACAGGCCCCCGCTGCAAGCGTAATTCTTCACGAAGCCTGCGGCGGCGCAGACCAGCCCGAGATGCGGAACCGGAAGCCGAGCGTGCAGCAGGCAACAGCACCGCCTCTGCCTGAGGTTCAGCCATCATCGCCCGCTCCATCACTCCAGCAACATCTCGTTTGCTCCCTGTTCCGGATCCCCGCCGACTGCGCTGCTGCCGCTGCTGCTGTTGCGGCGGCATCACCTGCAGGGACGTCGCCTGTTGCGGCGGTAAAGGTGGCTCACCCAACTCGGACGCCATGTCTATCGACTGCGCTTCCGCCGGTTGAAAATCCAACCTGCTGCCGGCCAGCGTTTCTGCTTCGGCTTGAAGTGACTCAACGCTCGTGCGAGCTAACGGGGCCGCCTGCGAAATCCTGCCTGCCCCCGCCTCCGTGCGATCCGCTTTTTCTGCACCCGCAGAAGCGCCCCCCCTGACAGACCTCAACCCTGACAACTGGAGTAGGTCGGATGCTGTCTCTGTCTCTCCGACAGGGGTGACTGCAGGCCGCGGCTCAACCGACAGCTGCTGGTCAGCCAGAGCCGAAAAACGACGAGCCACAGCAAGGTATTGCTGTGCCAGCGACGCGTGATGAACCGAAGCTGATAAGGCCTCTTCGATATGGCGCCGCATCTGCTGCAGCGAGGCGTCTGCCATGGATTTATCAGTTTGCGACGACATTCAACTTCCCCAGTGACAAGAGTGGATCGATCCAGTACGGGTCGCAGTGCGCCCGCCCATACCCGGGCGAGTCCTGACGTTTCGACTGATGACGGGGAAGTCTTAGTTGAGATATTGACACCACCCTAATAAGGTTCCGAGGAAAGGAGCAGGCAAGCGTAGCGATTATTCGAAGCTTTCCGGACGTTTTCTCACCGGATGTACGGATTCCGACGATCCGCCTATGTCGCGAGGCTGGCAAAAAAAAAAAGCGGCGTCCCGCAAAGGACACCGCTTCATTCCTGTTCCTGATTCTGCCGCCAGCAGCTATTCACCAAAACCAGCCTCGAACAACCCGGTGACCGCTCCCGCTGCCGCTTCTGCATCCGCCCCCTGAACCTGAATGTCCAGCACAGCACCATGGGGAGCAGCAAGCAGCATCAGATCAAATGCAGATTTCGCACTGGCGGTCCGTCCCTCGAACGACAACTCAATGGAAGACGAGTATGCTGTCGCAAGACGCACCAGCTGTGAAATTGGGCTGAGGTGCAGCCCATTTTCTGTCATTACTGTGACCTGCCCCGAAACCATCTTTTCTCTCATTTACTTTCCACGTTCGATCGCCAACAGGCCGCGAATACTGCCAGCAGAGAGCAGTGGACTACTCTTCGGCACCGAAAACGACACGACACCACAGATCTGATCCCGCAACAACGCGTGTGTCAGACTGGGGCAGGTTGCTCTGAGTGCAGTTGGAACAGGGACGACACTCACTGGACGTCCCGCTGATGATGTCCCGCTGTCAGGCCTGATCCGAGTCATCGCCTTCGAGCAACAAGTCCCAGATGTCGCCAACAGTCTGTGATTGCTTCAGGAAGTTGCAGAAGTCACTGTTACGCAGGTGTCTGGAGATATTCTCGAGCCCACGCAGATGGTCTCCCGGACGATCCGAGGGAGATACCACGAGGAAGAAGATGTAGACGTCTTCCCCATCGAGGCTGTCGAATTCGACGCCACCTCGCGAAATCGCAACCGCCGCACGGATCTGGTCCACGACCGGGTGCTTTGTATGGGGTACCGCAACACCGTTTCCGATACCGGTCGATCCCAGTTCTTCACGCTTCAGAATTGCCGCCACAACGCTTTCTTCGTCACTGGCTGCAATTGCTCCCGTTGATCGCAGACTTGCCACCATCTCCCGAATGACATCTTCTTTCGTCGTTGCCGAAAGATCGGGGATGATGGATTCCTTCACTACAAATTCAGTCAGTTTCATGGGACCTCGCCCGCTCTCCAGAGACAACCAGTAAATGAAATACCGTACGAACGCCGTTCTGGCGTATTTGTTTGAGATTCAATTCTGAACACCAGGTTTTTTTGGCTCCGAGGGACTTTCGCGATGCAGATCGCCCGCGTTGTTCCTTTGGTGAGTCAATGATTCCGGCAGTTTCTTCGGTACCGGATCATCACGGTGAAAGCAGCTTCAAGCCGCGTTATCGCAAGACATGCGACCGCCACACCAGACCGGTTTCAGTTGACGCAGGGATTCCGAACTGCCCTGACGCTGAGTTTGCCCGCCGCAGAATGGTTCTGGCCGAAACATTTGACTCAAACATCCGCAGCGGAGCCGCGCTGACTAATCTTCAGTTCGCTCCTCAGCAGATCGCGTCGCCTCTGAGGTGGAGGTATTGTGACGATGATCGCGCTGTTTCTCTTTATACTTGTGAACCTGATGTTCCATTTTATGGAGTGCCCGATCGAAGGAAGCACGTGCATCTTCGCCTTCAACATGAGCCACAATCGTGTGGTATCCCTCAATCTCGACCAACAGCTCCACGTCAACGCGGTTCGACTGAAAATCGAATGTCACGTCAATTTCACTGACAGTATCAAGGAATCGAACAAGCTTCTCGGCTTTTTGCGTAACGTGTTCACGGACATCGTCGCGCACCGTGCCATGCCGACTGGTAATTGAAACCTGCATGACTGTGAACCTTCCTGTTGCTGAGATGGTTTACACTGCCCCTGAGCGGGACATCAGCTATTGACAAGAGACCGGAGACATCCGGGAACTTCAGAGACGGAGAAGTATCGGCCATCGACCTGAGTCGCGGCTACCCGGAGACCTTTAATCCGGAACAATACTAAGTTTCGTCAACGATCAATTGCTGATTCGCCAACAAAGTTCAGGTCTCCAGAAAGTGGAACCCTGAAGACCGAACAGCCGAACCTGATCATCAGCAGGAAGGCTGCAACAGTCTACTCAACTGTCCAGAAGTCGAAAACAAAAGGTTTTTCCAGTTTCCCACCCAGCATCTCCACAAATTCCTTGTGGGCCGGGTGGGGCAAATACGCATCTCGGGCTTCTTCTGACTCAAAAGTGACGATGTAGCCGTGCGTGAATCCCTCGGACAGACCCTCCGGACTATTGTTTGTCCCTCGTTCAAATGCGGTAATCCCGGGAATCTTGTGCTGCAACTCACTGAAAGCCTGATTGATGGAATCCAGATCAGCGGCAGAAATTCCTTCCACATACTTGAACAGGACCACATGTCTCAGCACTTTGTGAGCAGTTGGGCGAACTCCTGTTGCCTCCAGCATCCGAGCGGCGACAAAGCGATTTCCCGCATCATTCAGATGAACGGTATCTGACGTCAGAATCCCCTTCTCCGCATTCGCCGTGTTGTATTCGTTCAGATATGCCAGGAAGTGTTTCCTGAGGTCCAGCATGGGAGTTTCCGTCTCTGCCGCAACCTGACGACTGATTTCGCAGTAGCGATCCAGCAATTCGTCCAGCTGATTGCTGCCGTCGGTCTTTTCGCCAATCACGCTGGGAGTACACAGAATCACGCCCGCATCTTTTTCGCGACATCGGCTGATCAGGTTTTTCAGCCCCTGCTCATAGGCATCTGCCGGGGTGCCTCGGTCCCGGATGGAATGCCAGACGTCATTGATACCGATGTAGATGACAACCCAGTCGGGACTGTGGCTCAGCACATCGCGGTCGAGTCGCGCCTCCAGATCCGGCACGCGATGCCCGCCAATCCCGGCTCCGATCACTTCAATGCCGGAGTCCGGACGCACCTTGTTCAGTTCGGCAGTGAACAGAGTAATGTAGCCATTTTCACGAGCCCCAGCGGCGGTAATGGAGTCGCCCAGGAAGACAATTTTCTGGCCATTTTCCAGCTGGGCTGAAGAGGAGGAACAGACAACAGTCATTGCAATCATCAACAGAATGGGAAATTGAAATCCGGCAGACAGGACACGCAGTTTCGACATTGCTTCAGACGCCCTTGAGAGAATTCACGCGGTAAAGTGCACACCACTAATCAGGATTGAACTTCGGAACCGCTTCTGAAATACAGGAGGATCCGTTTTGACTCGGAGTGATCAGATTCAAGTCCGATCAGGCAGGAAAACTCCCACACCGCTCCTGCGCAGTCAACCGAAGGACCGAAGTCGGACGGTTTTTTTGCCATCTCTCACGATGTGGAGTTCATTTTGTGATCACGGGGCATCAATCTGAGTCGGGCGGATCAGAGGAATTGTCGTACACCTGCATCGGTCTGCGACGTAGACTGTTCAGGGCGTTCCCTTCGGCAATGACCCGCAGGGTGCGGCGATGAAATGGTCCGGCAGACGCCATTCTCGGTGCTCCCTGCCCCCGGCGCAATATTCGTCCCATCAGGAAAGTCAAATGATACGCAGATTCTGGGAGAACGTGCGCGGTGTTCTGGCCATCATTGGCCTGATCTGGTTGCTGTACTTCATCTCCAAGGGCATCAGCCTCGACGCGTTGGCATTGCAGCCCCGGTCACTGCCGGGACTGCGAGGTGTCCTGTTCATGCCTCTGGTACATCAGGATATGAACCAGATTCTCTCCAATACCGTGCCGCTTTCCGCGCTGCTGGTCATGTTGCGGCTCTCGGCAGGGTCTCTCTGGAGAACCGTCCTGCCGCTGACGATCTGCAGCGGGCTGCTGCTTTGGATGTTTGGGCGGTCGCAGTCTCACTGGGGATCCGGCATGCTGATCTACGCGCTGGCGGCCTGGCTGATTACCGCCGGGTTTCTGGAGCGTCGGCTCTTCTCAGTGCTGCCCGCTGTTCTGGTGGTCGTCTCTTTTGGCCCGCTGTTCTGGCAAATGTTCCCCACAGCAGGCTCTCATGTCGTCTGGGAAAGTCACCTGTTCGGTGCCGTGGCGGGCGTTGTCCTGGCACGATTGAAGTTTGGCCGGCGGAAGCCGGAGGCCAAAGACAACAATGTCTCCGCCATGCCGACAGAAACCGCCCCGCTTGATCCACTGCCGCCGGATTCCGCGACGGTCGAGACATCATCTCAGGCCCCGGAAAACAGTCCGAAGATGTCAAACGACAAGGCAGAGCCGACTGAGAAACCGACGTCCGACGAATAAAAGAAGCAGGTCCGGCCCCGAAACAACTGACCGGACTGCATTACAACATCAATTCATCAACGCTGGAGCATCCTGCGGGACCCGGTCAGGCCGCTCTCGCCGCCTGACGCTGGCCACATGTTTTGTCATAGCAGTTCAGGATCTGAGGCAGCACGACATCCGTTGAAAATCGCTCCTGAATGTACCGGGCAGCATTCTCCCCCATGCGTCGTCGAAGTGCGAAATCCAGCCCGAGGGTCATCAAACGATCCGCCAGTTGATCCGGTTCATTCGCATCAACCACCCAGCCATCAACGCCATCGCGAATGCACTCAGCAACCCCGCCGACCTTCGTGGACACCACCGGGGTGCCCAGCGACATTGCTTCCAGAAGTGCCATAGGGGTCACTTCCCGAGTACTCGGAAGACACACGCAATCCGCCGCATTGACCAGATCCGGAACATCTTCCCGCAGTCCCAGTACGGAAACGAATGGCTGCAGTTGCAGGTCAGACAGTGTCGCCCGGAATCTTTTCTCATAGTCCGACACCAAACGACCGGCGAATACCGCATGAGGCCGGACTCCAGCTGCAATCAGTTTCGGCAACGCCTCAAGAAGAATATGCGGGGCCTTCCTGGCAGAAACATCTCCCACAACGCAGATCAAAAAACGATCCGCAGGGATCTGTAATTCCGTCCGCACCGTTGCAGCGGTATGACGAGGCTGAAAACTCCGGCAGTTCAACGGATAGGGGATCACATCGATACGGCTCCGCGGCACCAGGTTGACGCGATTCTGAAATCCTGCCGTAGCTTTACTGGGACAGATAATCCGATCGTTCCACCACCAGTGCGGCTGCAGATGCGGCATATGACATGTGGCCACCGAACGGAATCGGAACAACCTCGCCAGCAGCACACCAAAGAGATTCGCGCTGCTCAGATGCGTGTGCACCAGCGAAACGCCGCACCTTCGCAGCTCGCCAGCAACGCGTTTCAATTCACGAGGACGGCGCTGGAAGGAAGACTCAAGCAGTTGCACCCGCGGTGGAAACGCCTGCGAGGAAATCCACGCACCGGGCTTATGTACCAGCAGGATCGACTCGCCAGAATTGCCGAGCGCAGTTGTCAATTCGTAACAATGCCTGATCGCACCATTCACTCCCTGCTGAGAAACCATCTGGCAAAACAAGTCGGCACCTCTGTTCTTGTCGGTCGTTCCGTCCCAGTCGATTCATCGACTGCAGCCGCCAGGATGCTGAAGTTGCGTTGCAGTCTTTGCCATGCACGATTCAAATCCCTTGCGCTTTCCGAATTCTGGCGAAACCGTCGCTGGAATCGAACTGATCAGGGCCGGGAGCAAGCTCCTTCCTGGGATTTGACCACGAGCTCTCGAAGATCACCGCCACCGGCATTGATCTTGACCCCTGCCGACGCGGCCTGCTAGAAGGGCGAATTCGGCCGAAAGGGCCGAAAAGAACGCAGGGAAGCGGCTGATGCAGAATTTTTTGAGGATTCTTAGTTACGTCATGCGCCATCGCAGACTGGTTGCGATGTCGGTGATGTGCGCCGTTGGCGTATCCCTGTTCTGGACCCTGAACCTGTCGATCGTGTTCCCGGTGGTTAAGGTTCTGTTTCAGAATGGCAGCCTGCATGAGTATGTGGATGTGGAAATCGCCGGACTTGAGGGCGTGATTCAGGAGCACTCCACAAATCTGGAGAACATTCCCGCCAGAGACCTCCGACAGCGTGCACGGACGCAATCCAGAATCGGAGAAGCTTCGAGTACCCTGCTCTGGCTGACCCGCATTCAGACGTGGGTTTTGCCATGGGTACCACGGGATAAGTTCGACACCATGGCCAGCCTGCTGGCCCTGCTTCTGGTTGCAACTGTCATCAAAGGGATCTTCATCTTCTTTCAGGACATCCTTGTCGGCAGTGTCGTGCAGCTAACTGTGAATGCCATCCGACAGGACTGCTTCCGAGCGGCGTTGAAACTCGACTGTCAGTCACTCGGTCGAATTGGCACGCCGACGCTGATGGCCCGGATGACAAATGATGTGGAACAGATGACACTGGCGATTCGGCTGTTCGGAGTGACGCTTGTTCGGGAGCCACTGAAAGCGGCGGCCTGTACTGCGGCGGCATTCTACGTCAACTGGCGACTGGCACTGCTTTCGGTCACGATGGTTCCGCTGCTGGGGCTCGTCTTCAACTACTTCGGTCGACGCTTGCGCCGAGCTTCTCATCGCACGATGGAGAGTATGGCGAAAATTTATGAATGCATGGGAGAGACATTTGGCGCAGCCCGAATCGTCATGGCCTTTTCCGGCTTTCGCAAACATCGACGGCAGTTCTTTCGAGCCAATCGTGAGTACTACGATGGCTCAATGAAAGTGGTGCGACTGGGGGCCCTGTCGCGACCTGTCTCGGAAATCATGGGGGTTGTCGGTGTGTTCGCAGCGCTCGCCCCGGGAGCCTACCTGGTGCTGCGCGAAACAACCTCCATCTGGGGAATTCGCCTTGCGTCAGCACCGATGAGCATCGCTGAACTGGCAACTCTGTACGCCCTGCTGGCGGGTACCCTGGACCCCATGCGCAAACTCTCAAATGTCTTTGAAGGCATCAAACGCGGACTGGCGGGATCCGATCGTGTCTTTGCTTTGATTGATCAGAAATCAATTGTTCCGGAACCCCGATCTCCTCGCATGATGATTCCTCATCAGGCGTCAATCTCAATGAAGAACATCAACTTTCGCTATGCGGGAGATCCTGACGCGTCCGGAGCTCGACCGCTTGCACTTCGCAACGCCAGCCTGGAAGTAAATTTCGGGGAAGTTGTGGCCGTTGTCGGAGGAAACGGTTCCGGAAAATCGACTTTGCTCAGCCTGCTGCCTCGTTTTATCGATCCGACCGAAGGTCACGTGCTGATTGACGGTGTGGACATCCGCGAACTGCGAACCCGTGATCTGCGTTCGCAAATCGGGCTGGTGACTCAGGAAACCATGCTCTTTAATGACACCATCTGCGCCAACATCCTGTATGGAAATCCGCAGGCAACTCGACAAATGGTCATGGATGCCGCCCGCAAGGCTCAGGCGGCTGAATTCATCGAGCAGCTTCCCGAAGGTTATGACACCCCCGTTGGTGACCGCGGTGGAAAGCTGTCCGGCGGACAGCGACAGAGAATAGCCCTGGCGCGAGCGATCATCCGCAACCCTTCAATCCTGATCCTCGACGAAGCCACCTCAGCCGTGGATTCACGCAGCGAAGATGTGATTCACTCGGTGCTGAAAGACTTTGTTGTCGGACGGACTGTCTTCATTATCACCCACTCACTCAGCGCAGCATTTCTGGACCTTGTCACGCGAATCGTGGTCATGGACCAGGGGTGTGTCATCGCCGACGGATCCTGTGAAGAGATTCGCAAGTCTCCCGAGTTTTCACGACTGCTTCAGGGCGAAATGTCGCCCGTGAGAGCAGCCTGAATTCCCGCCCCCGATCGACTCGTCCCTGTCTGAAAAGGATCATTCGATGCGACCGGAGCCGCCGACGGTCATCTGGCGATTCTTCGACGGACGCCGGGGGCATGAGAATCAGGTCCGGGCACTCACTGAAGCAATTTGCCGACGTGCATCTGCCATCACAGTGGATCTGCCCCTGCAGCCGAGACAGTTTGGCTTCCGCGGATTCCTGCCCAACCGCTGGAAGTCGATTCCGCCACAAACTCCGGCCCCCGACCTGTTGATCGCCGCCGGGCACCGCACGCATGCATCACTGCTGACCTGTCAGCGTCTTTACGGGGGCCGCACTGTTGTTCTGATGAAACCTGGGTTGCCGCTGAATCTGTTTGATGCCTGCATAATCCCGCTGCATGATCGCGTCCGGACTCGTCATCCGGCACTGTTTCGGACGCAGGGTGCACTCACGCAAACTCGACCGGCTGCTGATATCAACCCGAACCTCAAACTGATCCTGCTCGGCGGACCCTCTCGACATTTTCGCTGGGATACAAATCTGGTCGTCCGAACTCTGCAGCATCTGCTCAGCGAGGAACCGGGCCCATGGACCATTCTGACATCTCGCCGAACTCCCGCAGAGTTCACAGCCAACTGGCAACGTCAGTCACGCGCTGCTCCACTGCTGCCGCCCGAATCAACAGCGGCGCATCAGTTGTGGCAACAACTACACACCAGTGCCGGACTGCTGGTCACCTGTGACAGCATGTCCATGATTTCCGAAGCTCTGGCCAGCCCATCTGAAACCTCTCTGCTGCGACTGCCAGCCGCTCGAAAATCACGCATCACGACAGCCGTTGATCGTTTGATTGCAGACTCACCGGCGGTATCCGAAGAGATTCCCCTGCATCGATTACCGCGCCGCGTCGTCGCCCCTGTACCGGAAGCTGACCGCTGTGCCGACTTCCTGCTTGAGCGTCTGCTGGGAGTGCAGCTCTCCAACATGGTACGAAGTAACGGTTCCCGGCAGCAGCTGCTTCATCCGCAGACAGCCGCTGCAGACACCTTATCTCGCACAAGGATCTGAAATCGCGTGTCACTGCCGATTGCGACAGCGTCTGCCCGGATCCGACAGGCTGATGACCACATCAGCTCAAGGCCTGCGTTGCCTCCCAATTCCGTCACAAAACGCCGCCCCGGTTTCCAGTTTCCCGCGACACTGCTTGGGCCGGCAATGCAGATTCGCACATGGCTGCTGCAGCAGGGCCTGCTGGGAGGAACGCCGCTGCAGCACCAACTGGTCATCTGCGGATTTCCTCGCAGCGGTACGACCCTCTGCCAGTTGATGCTGGAAGCCTGCGTGGATCATGTGGGGACCGCTGGTCGTGAACGCCGCGCCCTGCAGATTGGACGATACGGAAACAGATGTTTTCCGGCGTTTGTTTCCAAACGTCCCAAGGATCTGTTCCTGATCCCGGAAATTGCGAAGTGGTATCAGGACCGCAGCATCCGGGTACAGTTTCTGGTCATGCATCGGGATCCGCGGGCAATCCTGACGTCCCGTCACTTTTCCAGACCGACGGAATATTATTTCTCACCGGAGTTGTGGTTGCAGTATTACCCTCACTGGAAATGGGCCATCCAGCGCAGCGATGTTCTTTCTTTGAGTTATGAACAGCTTGTCGCCAACCCGCGTCAGACTCAGCAACGCATCCTGAACTTCACGGGCTGGCGGGCAGCGCATGACTTTTCCACTTTTCATCAGCGAGTTCCCCGCCGGTTTGACGGACGCGCACTGAATGGTCTGCGGCCGCTGGAAACGAAACGCCTGCAGGCATGGATGAGTGCGGAGCATTACTCAAGGATTCACCAACTTCTGCGACAGATCCCTGAATTCCCCAGGCTGCTGATCGATGATGGATATGAGCCGGATCAACAATGGGTGAGAGCATTTTCCGGGGATTGTGGCGAGCTTCCGAAACCGAATACGGAAACAGCAGCGTGATTGTCTCCCGACGCTTTCATTACATCTTCCTGAAAACCGCGCGGACAGCCGGGACCAGCACGGAAATCGCGTTGTCACGCTTCGCAGGGCCGAATGATATTATCACTCCGATCATGAAAGCCGATGAGAAGCTGCGGCAGCAGGAAGGTGGCTGCGGTCCTCGAAATCACCATGCTCGACCAGGACAGTGGCAATCAATCGGTCAACTGCGAACTCTGCTGCATCGCGGGCACTCGCTGTTCAGAAATCACATGACCGGACAGGAGACGCGTCGTCTTCTTCCCGCTGATGTCTGGGACAACAGCTTTCGATTCTGCGTGGAACGCAATCCGTTCGACCGAGTGCTTTCGCTGTACTACTGGTGCACTCGCCGCGGACACAGGCCGTCACTCGATGAATTCATTGAATCTCCGCAGTTGAATCTGCTGATCGACCGGGGCCGCCGAATCTACCTTGATCAGGACGGAAACCCGCTTGTGCACAGGATTCTGCGGTACGAAGAACTGGATAACCAGCTGGAAGAACTCCGGCTGGAACTGGGACTTCCCGAACCCGTCAGATTGCCGCATGCCAAGTCCGGATTTCGTACCGACAGGCGACACTATTCCGAAATCCTCAGCCCTTGCTCGCGGCGAAGAATTGAAACGTTGTTTCAGCCTGAACTGAATCGGTTTGGATACAGGTACTGAACGGTGGGCAGGAGCCGCTGAGTTTTCATCTGCTGCGGATTGTGAATCACGTCAGGCCTCATTTGTTCAGGCCACCGCCAACCTGCTGAACCAGATGGTCGACTGCGGTGGCAATTCGGTCTTCCATATCCCCCTGCCAGCGAAACGCAGGCCGACCATACTCATACAGGAAACTTCCCCCCTCATATCCACCCTCTTCCCAGACTCTCCGGCTGGGGATGTACGCCAGCATATCGTCGGAATATCCCATCACCCAGGTTCCGGGACCGTACTCCAGCTTGAAACGCAGCGCGTAATCGACAACGGTTTCTGCCCCCATGCCGATCCACAGCAACTCCTGTCCCAGTTTCCATGCATGCAGCGGATAGGGTGACCCGGTTTCAAATTCCTGCCCTTTGTCCAGTTGCCGCAGCAGTCGGGCAGCCCAGCGAGCACGGATGGCAGAACCGTCCTGTAACAACGCTTCCAACTGCTCTCTGTCAACCACCTCCAGATAAGGCAATTGGATCATTCGAAAATCCGTACGCAAGGTCGGCTGCACGGGCTGCATCGAACTCGTGAGAACTTCGCTGACGGCCGTTGCCAGCATCGTTCCATACTTTTCGCAAAGCTCGACTTTGCGGCGCGGCAGAGGATTCTGATCACCTCCGCACGTATTCACGAACATCGCGCAGGTTCCGGGAAACTGTTTCTCAATCTGCAATTGCGCAAAACCCGGATAATCGCCGCACCATGTCGTGAAACTCAGCGTCGTTGGATGACACGCATAACCAAACAGGACTGCCAGTGATTTTTGATCCCCCGTGGTGACATGCAGGACCGGGACGGAATGATCCACCGGACCGACCAGCGGAGTTCCTGCGGCCAGCAATTCCGGAATATCCGCCTCACTGTTGTTTCTGCGATTGACCGCGAATGTGGTCCGGCCTGTCCCGTGCTGCAACCTCGCTGGTTGCAGCGAATTCAAGGCATCCCTGACCAGCAAAACTGTTCGCTCCACCATGCGATCGGTGTATTCCGCGACAAGCTTCTCCTGCCGGGCATCCACCGGATAGTAATCAATCAAGTCGTCTCCCAGACGCGGACCACAGTGATTGTGGGAGAACGTGAACATCACCTGCGTTCGCTGCAGCCCGTATTCGGCCCGCAGACGCGCGAAGACTCGATTGCTCATCGAACGCGGAACGCCCTGAAAGTCGCTGGTAATCAGCACGACGGGATCGGAATCACCCGCCTGCAGTGCCAACGCCTTCATCCACAAATCGTGCAGCTTGTCTTCCGGAACACGGCGACTTCCATAGCCGGCAAGCCAGACGGGCTGGTCAGGAGTAATCACAGCCCGAGCTGTCCCAGCCTTCCATTCGTCTGCCTGAACGGCGGCACCGGCGAGAAACAGCAAACCTGCACAGACGGCAGTGTGCTGCAAAAAAGTCCTGCGACTTGTTACACCCTGTTGCATGAATTCCTCCCCCTGGATGAGCCCGGGCAGCAGATGGATCTCCGCCGCCATCAGTGTAGACTGTCACACGCAGCGTCCGTTGACCAGCCCGAACCAACCTCATGGCTGCCCGGCAGCTGCTGACAACTTCTCAACTCCCATCCTGAATCCCAAAACCACCCGGAGACAAGCAATGCCCCGCATTCCCCGTTGCCAGGTTGTTCCGCTCGACGGTCACAAAGTGTCACTCCGGATCGATGACCGTGAATTCATGCGCTGGAATGCAGGTACCGAGCACCCCCGTCCTTACTTCTTCCCTGTCCTGGCTCCATCCGGGGAGATGATTACGCGGATGGGACATCCCGGGGCTCCCGATCACGACCATCATCAATCCGTCTGGTTTGCTCACAACAAAGTCCTCGGTATCAATTTCTGGGGAAACAACTCCGATGCCCGGATCAGGCAATTGCAGTGGTATTGCTACGAAAGCAGTGATGAAGCCTGTCGAATCGCAGTCGAACTGGGTTGGTTCGACGGCCACAATCCAGCGCCGCTGATCAGACAGGAATTAATCTGTGAGTTTCGTCCCCAGGTGAAGCAGCACGAGTTCACGGCTGAAATTCAGAGCCGTTTTCTGCCGGTCTCTGAGTCTCTGGAATTCGACACAACAAACTTTGGCTTTCTGGCCGTTCGCGTCGCCGAATCAGTGTCCGCATTCTTTGGCGGCGGAATTCTGACGGGAAGCAACGGGCAGCAGACGGAAGAAAAACTGTTCGGACGGCCCGCTGCCTGGATGGACTACAGCGGACCAACCCAGCGGAACTCCGATGAATTCGAGGGCATTACGCTGATTGACCATCCTCAGAATCCTGGGCAGCCGACGGGCTGGCATGTCAGAAACGATGGTTGGATGTGCGCATCTCCCTGCATGAATTCCCCGCACACAACAACCCGAACAAATCCTCTGCAACTGCGATACCTGCTGTACGTCCACTCCGGAGCTGCAGACGCTGAACAAATTGCAGCAAGACAACAGACCTTCCACGAATCCGACAGTCTCAGTCTGCGACGCTCATCAACCCCGCACATTCGCTGGGAAATTCACCGCAAGCCGGCTGCCTGATTTCACATATCGGTCGTATTCACCGAATGACGTCGATCGGCCGTACATACGGTCACAGCCACAGCCGAACGGCGTTGACCCTAAAATCAGGGTGACGCTGAGAGTCTCTGTCGTTAACCTGACGATGTTGAGACACCGTTCCCTGAAAGAGACCATGACATGCTTCAATTCCGGATCATTCCAGCCTGCCTGGTTGGCCTGCTTTGCAACTTACTCAACTGCCATGCAGATGAAGTGCAGCAAATCAGCTGGAAGGAACACGTGCAACCGATTCTTTCACAGCACTGCCTCGACTGTCATGGAAATGAGACTCAGGAAAGCGGTCTGCGGCTGGATTCCCGCATCTCACTGCTCCGCGGAGGCGACTCGGGTGAGCCAGCCCTCATCCCGGGCGACGCCGATCGCAGCTATCTGATCAAGCTGATCACCCACAGCGATCCTGAATCCCGTATGCCACCGGAATCAGAACAGCAACTCCCGCAGGACAAAGTCGAAACTTTGCGAGAGTGGATTCGGGAAGGTGCGCAAATCCCGGGGCTCGACCCGCTGGAATCTGCCGCTGCCGAACAACTGCAGCACTGGGCCTTCCAACCAATCCGTGATCTTCCGCCACCGGCCGACCCCAGCAACTGGAGTCAGAATCCTGTCGACAACTGGGTCGCTGCTCAACTGCGTGAGAATCAACTGACGCCATCAGAACCCGCCGACCGGGCGACGTTGATTCGCCGCATGTATCTGGTCATGCTGGGACTGCTGCCAACACCGCAGGAAGTCGCTGAGTTCGCTGCAGACAGACGACCGGACGCGTGGCAGCAGCTGGTGGAACGCGTGCTGGCCAGTCCGCACTACGGGGAACGCTGGGCGTCACACTGGCTGGATCTCGTCCGTTTTGCCGAAACGAATGGATTTGAAACCAATCGCGAGCGTCCCAACGCCTGGCCCTATCGAGACTACGTCATTCGCTCACTGAACGAAGACCTGCCGTACGATCAGTTCATTCTGCAGCAGCTTGCCGGCGACGCCACCGGTGTGCCGGAAGCAACCGCTTATCTGGTTTCAGGAGCCGTGGATATTGTTCGCAGCCCGGATATCAATCTGACGCTGATGCAGCGACAGAACGAACTTGATGACATGATCAATACCACCGGGACCGTGTTTCTTGGTCTGACAATTGGCTGCGCACGCTGCCACAATCATAAATTCGACCCCATTCTGCAGTCTGATTACTACTCGATGCAGGCGATCTTTGCGGGCGTCAAACACGGAGAGCAGCGACTGCCACTCTCCGAACAACAACAACAGCAACTGCAGGCCGCAGAAGAACGGATCCCGACCTTGCGAGGCATCCTGCAGCCGTGGCAGTCGCAGGACGGTGGAAATCGGGAACCCGTCACTGCTTTGCAAAACGAAGAGCTGTTCGATCCGATTTCCGTCCGCAGAATCAAATTCGTCATCGAAGCCAGTAATTCATCCGAACCCTGTATCGATGAATTGCAGGTCTTCAGTGGCAAAACGAATGTGGCACTGGCCTCCACAGGCACCACAGCCACTGCATCAGGCACACTGCCAGGCTACTCGATTCACCAACTGGCTCACATCAACGATGGCCTGCAGGGGAACGATCACAGCTGGATTTCCAGCACTGCAGGAACCGGCTGGGTTGAGTTACAGTTTCCTGAGACGGTCCGTATCCAGCGAATCAGCTGGGCTCGTGATGCGACCGGCAAATACGCAGATCGGGTTCCAACCAGTTATCGCATTGAATACTCACAGCAGGAATCCGGCGATCAGTGGCAACCACTGATTTCATCGGTCGACCGAGCCGCATTCGGCACCCCCGACTGGCAGCCCTCATACGACTTCTCGCAGGCTCCTCCAGCCGCACGAAAAGCCGCGCAGCAGGCGCTGCAGGAACTTGACCAGCTCCACGAACTTCGGACACGACTTACCCAGACACGCACGGTCTACAACGGCAATTTCAGTCAGCCCGGACCCACGCACCGACTCTATCGCGGCGAGCCGCTGCAACAGCGAGAACAGGTTGGTCCGAATACCGTCACCGCGCTCGGGGAGCTGCAGTTGCAGACTGATGCGCCTGAACAACAGCGGCGGCTGGCACTCGCGACCTGGATCGCCGATCCCACCAATCCGCTGACTGCACGCGTCATGGCGAACCGTGTCTGGCAATTCCACTTCGGTAATGGACTGGTTCCGACACCCAGCGATTTTGGAGCAGCCGGCACCTCTCCAACGCACCCGGAACTGCTGGACTGGCTCAGTACTCAATTCATCAGCAACAACTGGTCGCTGAAACACCTGCATCGATTGCTGCTGAACTCCGCCACATGGCAGCAGTCCAGCAAAGCCAGGCCTGATGCAATGCAGATCGACTCCGGAACTGGTTTGTGGTGGCGGTTTCCAATGAGGCGGCTGGAAGCAGAACCTCTGCGGGACTGTATCCTGCAGGCAACTGGCGTGCTGAACCAACAGATGTTTGGTCGCGGCTTCAGTGCGTACGAAGTGCAACTGGAGAATGTGCGACACTATTTCCCCAAAACCAGCTTTGGCCCCGAAGACTGGAGACGAATGGTCTATCAAACTCGAGTTCGTCAGGAACGCGAAGCCGTCTTCGGAATCTTTGACTGTCCGGATGGTTCTTCATCTGTGCCCAAACGCAGCCGATCCACCACCCCGCTGCAGGCATTCAACCTGTTTAACAGCAGCTTCATTCTGCAGCAGTCCGGTCTCTTTGCAGAACGCCTCAAACGAGAGTGTGGAGATGATCTCGATGCGCAAATCGATCTGGCGTGTCAGCTGTGCTTTGGTCGCCCCGCCGACAGCGAAGAACGCGAGGATGCTTTGCAACTCATCGGCGCGGATGGCATGGAGTCATTCTGCCGAGCTCTTCTCAACAGCAACGAACTGGCGTTCATCCCCTAGCATCCGGAACCATTGACCACTTACGGCGCTGAACGCGGCGGCTGGCTGAACGTGCGTGAAGCAAGCTGCGTTCAAACAACGTTGTCCCGCACACAACATGACAACCAGAAGTCAGCCAACGGTCAGGGGGCGTCCGACAAGCTCGTGAGCCACGCGAACCAGCCCGGCCGCATCCAGACCAAGATCTGCCAGCAATTCGTTTCGATCCCCATGCTCCACAAACTGGTCGGGAATTCCGAGCACACGAAATCTTTCGGTGCTCAGCTGGTGGGCGGCAGCCGTCTCCAGCACGGCACTGCCAAATCCTCCCACGATCGTGTTTTCCTCAATCGTAATGACGAATCCGCGAGATGCTGCATCAAGAACCATCTGCTCGTCGATCGGTTTTACGAAGCGAGCGTTCACAATCCCAACGCTGATTCCCTGTTCCTTCAGCAGGTCTGCCGCGGCAACCGCGTCAGCAAGCATTGTTCCGCAGGACAGGATCGTTCCGTCAGTCCCTTCGGAAAGGACTTCAGCCTTGCCCTTCACGACCGGAGCAACCACTCGTTTCACATGATTCACTGCCGTCTTGGGATACCGGACTGACACGGGACTGTCAGACTCCAGAGCAAAGTCCAGCAGCAGCGGAAGATCGGCTTCGTCCGCTGGTGCTGTCACAACCATGTTCGGAAAAATTCGCATGTACGAATTATCGAAGACTCCGTGGTGTGTAGGGCCGTCCGGACCGCACAATCCCGCACGATCCATGCAGAATACGACCGGAAGATTCTGAAGTGCGACTTCCTGGAAAATCTGATCGAAGCTGCGTTGCAGGAATGTGCTGTAGATGTCAACAACAGGCCTCATCCCCGATTTCGCCATACCGCCGGCAAACGCGACTGCGTGACTTTCGCAGATCCCTGTGTCAAAGAACCGAGCCGGAAAATCGTCTCGAATCCTTTCCAGCTTGTTGCCGGCACACATTGCAGCGGTCAGAACGCAGACCGACGGATCCTTCTGCATTCGCTGGTGCAGTGTCTGTGACACGACCTCTGTATAGCTGCGGCTCGAACTTTGCGACACCGGAACAATCTCGCGGTCTTCATCGCGAACGAATGGCGCCGGCGTATGGAATCGAACAGGATCCTTGCAGGCAGGTTCGAAGCCGTGTCCTTTCTCTGTGAACACATGCAGCAGAACCGGGCCCCGCACGTCGCGAATCATCTCCAGGTAACGTGTCATCGCCTTGATGTCGTGTCCATCCACGGGACCGATGTAGCGGAAACCCATCTCCTCGAACAACATGCCACCGTGCAGGAAGGACTTGACCGCATCCTTAAAACTGCCCAGCATCTTTTCCGTCGACTCACCGACGACAGGAACCCGATTTAGAATCCATGAAATGTCACGCTTCAATCCGTTGTAGAACGGAGCCACACGCGCTTTGTCGAGGTAGCTGGCCAACCCACCCACCCGCGGGCAGATCCCCATCTCGTTGTCATTCAGAACCACCAGCAGATCTTTCTCCAGACCTGCCGCGTTGTTCATTGCCTCGAAGACAATCCCTGACGGTAGAGCACCGTCGCCGATCACTGCTACGGAACGCCGGTTGTCGGAAAACAACAAATCATCTGCCGCCTTCATACCCAACACAGTGGACACGCTGCTTCCGGCATGCCCCGTCACGAACAGGTCGTAATCACTCTCGACCGGATTGGGGTACCCCATCAGACCGCCGCGACGACGAATCGTCGAGAATTGCGGAAAACGTCCGGTCAGCAATTTGTGGGGATAGATCTGGTGGCCGGTGTCCCAGATGAGCCGGTCTTTGGTGAAGTCAAACGTCAAATGGAGTGCGATACTTAATTCAACGACGCCAAGGTTGCTGGCAAAGTGCGCAGCACGATCCTCCACCACTGTTAACAGGGCTTCGCGAATCTCATCCGCCAACTGCTCGAGTTCCGGCTCCCGCAGTGATCGCAGGTCCTGAGGCCCCGCAAGTCGGTTGAGAATGTCAAAGGACATCAGTGATCTCTTTCAACAATAAACCGAGCGACCTGGTTTAAATACTGACCACGCAGCCCGAAGCACTCGATCGCCGCGCAGGCTCTGTGGATCAGCTCCTGAGCCTGTTTTCGGCTGACATCCTGACCCATCAGGGCAGGATAGGTAAATTTCCCCAAATCAACATCTCTGCCAGCATTCTTTCCCAGACGCGAAGAATCACCGGAGACATCCAGCAGATCATCGGCGATCTGAAACGCCAACCCGACACACTCACCGTAGGTGCGGAGGGCCGAAACCTGCGTCTGATCAGCACCAGCGGAGATTGCCCCAAGTTCCAGTGCCGCCTGGATCAGGGCGCCTGTTTTCATTCTATGAATACGGTCAAGATGTTCTACGGAAGATTCAGGGGATTCGCTGGAGCATTTCTGTTGAGAATCCCGCGACGTTGCCTGGTGTGGCTCGCGTACTGGTGGGTCTGCTGGGTTCTCAACGAAATTTCCCCGGTTTTTCTCTGTTTTTTCGGCATCGAGATCAAGAACTTGTCCTCCCACCATGCCCCCGCCGCCCGCAGCTCGCGACAACACCATGATCTGCGAAGAAATGACCGCAGCGGAATCCCCGGATTCCGCGATCGCTTCAAATGCCAGTGTCAACAGCGCATCACCGGCAAGAATTGCCAGTGCTTCACCAAAAACTCGATGACATGTGGGCCTTCCTCGGCGAAGGTCATCGTCGTCCATTGCCGGCAGGTCGTCGTGGATCAACGAATAGGTGTGGATCATTTCCAGAGCACAGGCGGCGGGGAGAGCCCGCTCCAACTGGCCCCCACAGACTTCCGCAGCCATCAGGACCAACACCGGGCGAAGTCGCTTCCCCCCCGCCAGCAGGCTGTAATTAACCGCCTCTTCCAGACCACCCGGCCAGTTCCTGCCCCGCGTGAAGCACTGCAATTGCTGTTCAACCATCGCCCGCAACTGACTGCGGTGTTCTGCTGTTGTTTGGTCCGGATTCATTCTGTCTGCTGTCTCTGAGGCCTGTGCGGCTGGAAAACCAGCATCAATGCTGCCGTGGTTGCCACGGCAGCAGCCGCCGCTGAAACACCCTGAATTTGTTCACGAATTCTTGAACTTCCAATACCGCCAGTCTGCCAGAAACTTCATCCGCCCTTGCAGGATTCAGTTTCAGCACCCGGCTTCCACCGACTTCGGCCCACCCACTGCCACAGTACCAAACCCACGAGGATCGTTGCCCCGGCACCGTAAAGCTCCTTCGGATCGCGTGCCAGCATCAACGCGGCCGTGACGCAGGTCGCAGTCACGTAAATCCCGGCAGCCAGCAGTACTCCCGGTGATACGGGAGACAACTGCAAATCTGATCCTCGTTCCGGGAGAAACAAAGTGAGTACAGTCAAGGCGGACGACAAAGCCAGAATACTGCTCAGATAGCTCAGCAACTCCTGAAGGTCACTGAAAATAACCAGCACCATTGCAATTCCTGTTTGCAACATCACTGTGCGGGAAATACCGTCCTGCTCAACGCTGAAGAAACGCGGAAACAATCCGTCTTCCGCCATCCGCGAAAAAACACGCGGGCCGGTCATGATCATCCCGGCAACTGAGGATGCCGTTCCCAGTACAACCGCTGCCCGCATCAACGTTCCCAGCCGCGGACCGCCAATTGCCTGGGCAGCAATCGCCGCAATATCCTTCTGGCCAGAAATTTCATTTGCAGGAACCGCGGTCACAAAAGTCAGGTTCAGAAGCAGATAGAGTGTTGTGACAGCGCAAGTTCCGATGACCAGTGCCCGTGGTACCGTAACGGAGGCATCACGGACTTCAGCAGCAATATAGATGGCTGCGTTGAATCCTGTGTAACTCAGACTGATCCACATCAGCTGGCGGGCAAA
>Ga0075479_10000145_pt1 | contig 26712 bp, 23 predicted proteins | sample DEB08_DNA_8_FD_76341 | JGI IMG/M metagenome (GOLD analysis project Ga0075479, IMG submission 76341) | Aqueous microbial communities from the Delaware River and Bay under freshwater to marine salinity gradient to study organic matter... | ecosystem: Environmental > Aquatic > Marine > Coastal ... | reverse complement strand
AACACCTGGGTTGACGGCTGGCCGCATCGCAGCCGGAAATGTTATTGTGAAGCTCGGGCATCCAGACGACGCCACGCTTCGATCGCCAGCAAATCCCCAACTCGAACCACCCGATCCTCCGGCAACGCGATCCTGCGTGTCAACTGGCGAGTCAGCTGCTGAATCCGTTCCGCATAAGGACGACCACCATCCTGCGTCCTGTCGGGGATCGACAACAACGCGTCGATACTCAGCTGTTTCCGGCTGAGAAACTCGGAAAGGTTTTGCAGCGGGATCGGCATGTTTTTCCGACCGTTGGACCACGCAGCGATGAACGGCTCTGCCTCCAGCCGCACCAGTTCTCCTCCGCTGGGAGGAATACTGGCCAGGGCAAAGCCCGGCGAATTATCCGCCGCGAAGAAAAATGCATAGAGCGGAACATCCGGAGCTCCAATCACCGTCGTTCGTCCGCGCGGCATCCGATTCATTCCCTGCAGATTCAACCAGAACTCTGAGTCCAGCGAGTGAAATCCGAGGATCGGGTCAAATGCCGGCCGCGATGCACTCAGTAACAACAGTGTGTCGTCATTGTTTGTCTGCTGGTCAAACTGAATAATCCCCTCCCCGGGTGGCGTCAGAACCAACGCCTGCTGGGGCAGCCCTTCCGGCGGTGGAATCGGAATCGGGGCCGATGATCCGAACAGCTCGATCACCGTTCCATGAACTTCAAACAGTCCCTTCCACGGTCCGGTCCATTTCTGAGCAATGACTCGATATTGGCCAGGTGGGACCCCGGTGAATTGAAACTGCCCGTCTGCATCAGTCTGAACAATCGCCGGGGCAGCCGGCAGCCCGCCGTCAAAGGTCATCGCGGCGTATGCGGGAAGAACAAGCGGCTTACCGGTTTTCCCATCACACAGGCACACCGGCACATCGGCAACATCGCGTTGATGATGCCTCACCGTTCCTGAGATTGTATAGGTCCGCGCAGCGAACCGTTCATCGGCTGCCAGCTGACAGCTGACCGAGAAAAACGCTGCGACATGCAGCAGACAGTAAATATTCAGTACCCTCAGCAAGTTTTCGGTTCCTGCGGGGAATCAGGTCGCACCAGAATGCGTCCCTGCCACTCGATGGGTGAAGCCTGAAAAAGTTGACGATTCCTGAAAACTGTATTCTGTCTGCCCACTACTGATCCAGACCGGAATCCGACGAGGCCTGTCTGGTATAACCGGAGGCGACCGGGCGGAGCCAGCCACGATTCGTCTGTTTGTGGTCGCGAAAGGCAACACCGCCGTATTCGCCGCCTGCAGGCAGTGACTGTCCGAACCCCTCCCCTGCTTTTTGTGTGTGGCGACAACGCCTGGGTACATCGCACCGTCAGCTTTGCTGGCCCATACACAGGGCAGAATCAGGGGCTTAAATCCGGCCACTTTTCTCTTTGACAATTTCTTCGTGATCCGGCTCGGTCGTTCTGATATCCGTCAGACGGTCAGTCCGCGGAATCAGTCCTGTCAACACCGACAGCAAGCACAGGGGACCGACAGCAAGCACAGGGGACCGACAGCAAGCACAGGGGGTACTGCAGCGGCCGTTGACTTGAGCATCTGGCGGGGCCACATCGATGGCGACTCCCGATCAAAGCTGTGTCCTGCTGCAGCTGACTGGATGTTCTGAGGCCGCAATGTTGCGTCAGGTGATGTGATCCTGGTGATTTCTCGGTGATTTCTCGGTGATCTCTCGGTGATTTCATGGTGATCTTTTCATTTTCTTCCCAACTCGAATTTCTTTGTGACTGCTGTGGCTCACACAAGCGTGGCGGTCGATCTGAGTCGAAAGCCCTGGTGCCTGCATTCTTACGGAATGCGTCTCTCGGCAGTGCGTCCACCTGACATCTTTCCTTCACCGTACGGACCGGACAATGTCCCGATTTCATCTGACAGCAACAGCCACATTTGGTCTCGAAGCGGTTGTTGCCCGCGAGCTGGAGCAGCTGGGATACGGCAACCTGCGTGTCACAGACGGCCGAGTACACTTCCGCGGTGACGAAATCGATATCGCCCGCTGCAATTTGTGGCTGCGTTCAGCAGATCGAATCCTGATCTGTGTGGGTGAATTCCCGGCTCCGGACTTTGATGCCCTGTTCGACCAGACCAAAGCGCTGCCGTGGGCTGACCTGCTTCCCATCGACGCAAAATTTCCCGTTGCAGGTCGCAGTGTGCAATCAGCCCTGCACTCTGTCCCGGCAGTTCAGGGTTGCGTGAAGAAAGCGGTCGTTGAATCTCTCCGCAGTCGTTATCAGCGATTTCGGTTTGAAGAATCCGGGTCGCTCTACCGGATTGAGGTTTCCCTGCTGAAAAATCTGGCCTCTCTGACCATCGACACCTCCGGCGACGGCCTCCACAAGCGAGGATATCGGCAAAAAGTTGGCGCAGCGCCTCTGCGGGAAACGATGGCCGCAGGGCTCATTCAACTGAGCTACTGGAATCGCGAAAGGCAACTGGTTGATCCATTCTGCGGCAGTGGGACCATCCCGATTGAAGCGGCCCTGATCGGCCGCAACATTGCTCCCGGGATCGCGCGTTCATTTGTTGCGGAGGATTGGCACTGGTTCGATCGCAGGATCTGGAAGGAGGCACGGGCCGAAGCGCGGGATCTGCGAAAACCGCGACTGACGCTGCCCGTGCTTGGGTACGATCACGATTACGGTGCCATCAAGCTGTCAGAACGGGGTGCTCGGGAAGCTGGCGTGGCAGCGGATATTGAATTCCGAATCCAGGAACTGAGCGATTTCAAATCTCGGCAGGAATACGGTGTGATCATCACCAATCCTCCCTACGGCGAACGGCTGGGAGATCCTGTGGAGGTGGAAGCGGCCTATCGGGTGCTCGGCCGCGTGACCAGCTCACTTGAGACATGGAGCATCTACGCGATCACTTCAAACCGATTCTTCGAAAAACACTTTGGCAGGCGGGCTCCCCGGCGTCGCAAACTGTTCAACGGCAAGCTGGAGTGCCAGTACTATCAGTATCCCGGACCACCACCTCCCCGCCCCGAAGAGACTCTGCCAGCCGACGATCAGGTCAACCTCCACCAGGCGGGCGACGCCCCGGCCGCGGCAGTCTTTGACCCGCAGTCGATCGGTGACCCATGGCAGTCCCCGGACTGGATCGAGCATGCACAGATGCTGCTGGATTCGTTCGAATGGTTCGTGGGTCGCCCGCTGATTCCGCGCAGCGGTGATCCTGAAGAGGAAGCCAAACGTCTGTTCGAGTCACCAATGATCGTTGTCTCGCACGGAACGCAGTCCGATCCGATCCTGAATTATGGCAACCGGGCAGCCATGACTTTATGGGAAATGGATGCCCCGACTCTGACTTCAATGCCGTCCAGAAAAACGGCCGAACCGATGCATCGTGACGAGCGAGCCCAAATGATGGCGCGTGCTGCCAGAGATGGCTTTGTCAGTGATTACCGGGGGATTCGCATCAGCAGCTCCGGGAAACGATTTCAGATTCACCAGGCGATTGTGTGGAATCTGGTGAATTCCAGCATGAAACCGTCCGGTCAGGCCGCCACGTTCACAAAATGGTCTCCCATCAGTGAAAACACTGAAACCAGCGCAGACCCGAGTCCTGATGGGAACCCCCGGGACCAGTAAATTGGGGGGCAAAAACCACGTTGCTGCACTGCCCCGCTTGTGTTAGATTCGGCCCAGAGGGTGTTCCGGCAAAAGCTGCCGATTGCAAAGCCAGCAGGAGCCAGGGCGGTCCCCGCACGTTCCGCCGTCTCGAACCGCAACGGGCACCCCCGAACGGAGTGAAACGAATCCCGAGGGACTTCGGGACTGTAACGATTCCCGAGAGAATTCGGGACTGTGGCCATGGAGTCGGCTGTGAGTGTACGCAAAAAAAATGGATTGCGAGTTCTGTTCGTCGACGACGAAAAGAACATTGCAGACATGATGAGATCGGAACTTCCTCGCATGGGACACACCGCGACGGTTGTGGAATCCCCGGGCGAGGCTCTGGCTGCAGCGGCAGAAAATGTCTTCGACGCTGCCATCATTGATTTACGGATGCCCGGGGGCAGCGGATGGGACGTAATCGATTACCTGCGGGAACACTCCCCGGAAACCGACTGCGTGATCAGCACCGGACATGGTGATCGAGACGACGCCATTCGAGCCATTCGGATGGGTGCTTACGATTTCCTGCCCAAGCCAACGAGCCTCTTTGAAATTGGAACCGTGCTCGATCGCATCGGAGCCAAGAAGTCTCTGCAAAATCGAGCGACTGCACTGGAAGGCAGACTGCAGCGGGCCGAAGGTCGATCCGACCTTGTGGGGGCATCTGAACCAATGCAACGGGTCCAGAAGCTGATTGATCGCATTGCCCCAACAGACTCTGCAGTCCTGATCCTGGGTGAAACCGGCACTGGCAAGGAAATGGTCGCTCGCCGGATTCACGAACAGAGTGATCGCAGCAACGAAGCCTTTGTCGCGGTGAACTGCGGAGCGATTCCTGAAAATCTCGTTGAAAGTGAATTCTTCGGGCATCGCAAAGGGGCCTTCACCGGGGCTGACGCCAATCGCACCGGGCTGTTCGAAGTCGCCAATGGCGGAACGCTGTTCCTCGACGAACTTGGCGAACTGGACAAATCCATGCAGGTCAAGCTCCTGCGATTTCTGGAATCCGGTGAAATCCGTCGTGTTGGAGACAACTCCCCATTCCACGTGGATGTGAGAATCGTCTGCGCGACGAACCGTGAACTCCGGAACATGGTGGATGACGGACGGTTTCGGGAAGATCTGTTCTTCCGGATCAACACATTTGAAATTTATTTGCCACCGCTGCGTGAACGAACCGACGATATTCCGGCACTGTCCAGACACCTGCTGGCACGGCATCTGAAAAGATCCGACGTGCCGCAGTCACTGCTCCCGGCTGCAACTCTGGGCATGCTGCAGGCTCACACATGGCCGGGCAACGTCCGCGAACTGGCCAACGTTCTGGAACACGCTGCCATTCTCTCCGACGGATCGGCAATCCGCCCTGACGATTTGCCTCGCAGTCTGCAGCGCTATGCGGGGGCCGCTCCTGCGGCGGCGGACAACGCAGACGCCCAGTCATCTGAAATGCCTGTCGTCGTTGGTGCAGCCCCCCGAACACTGAGGGAAATGGAAGAAGAAATGATCCTTGCCGTTCTGGACAAGCATGACGGCGACAAACCGACAGCGGCGAAGGAACTGGGCATCGCACTGAAAACGCTGTACAACCGCCTGAACCAGATCGATGAACGCCGGAAAGCCGGATAATTCTGCCGCCGGAATGGCATCGTCAAAAACCGAGCCCCGGTCGATTCCTCCCGCTGCAGCGACTGCCACGCATGCGTGTGCCAGGCAGTTCTTCCGCTGAGCATCGCTGAAAACTTGCCCGCTGCTTGCCAAATCTTCAGCGGTTACCATGATGCGTTCTGGTACAGCGTATTCCGAATATCCCACCGGAGACCCTCAGATGAGCCCCCACCCATGCACACATCTTCATATTGCCTGCTTGATATCTTCGCTGGCATTCGTCGTACCAGCCGCGGATCAGCCGCAACTGTCCGCCGCAGAACAACCACTCGACGTCCAGGAACTGGTTCCGGAAAACTGGGATCAACTGGCTCCGCAGGGAAAGGAAGTTGATGCCATCTACGGTGACTTTGTCCTGCAAAATGCGCACCTTCGCGCGGTCATTGCACACCCCGGACGAGGTCGAAATGCCAACATGACGGTTCGCAATGTTGGCGGAGCATTGATCGATCTGGCGGTGCAGTCACATCAAAGCGATCAACTGAGCGCCTACTATCCCTCACGCAGGCGTCACACGTTTACGGAATTCCAGCTGCAGTCAGCAGCAGCGTCCGACGATGGCAGAGCGGCCGTTGTCGTGACGGCACCTGGCAGCGAATCTTTGCCAGCCTGCACGGTTCGCTGGTCACTCGGTTCCGACGATCTGTTTCTGACACTGACCAGCACGTGGACGAATGAAACCGCCAAACCTCAAACTGTCAGTCTGTCAGACGATTTGCGAGCAGACAGCGGGAAGGAAGACATGCCGCGAGCCGCAGACGGACTGCAGTCGATGTTCTGGTTCCACGACATCTTCTGGCAGCAGGCCGTCGGCATTCGAGCAGTTGGTCGGCAGGTACGCGTGAAGGGAAGTTCCCGCGAGTCTTCCCTGACATTTGAACAAGATGGACAGGACAGCCTGACCCTCGCACCGGGAGAATCCGCGACACTGACTCGCCATCTGTTTGTCAACCGGGACCTGCCGGGACTGCTTGCCGACGTGGACACCACCGACGGTAAGACAGAACAACTGCAGGAGGTTGATCTGCACCTTCATTCGGCAGGACACTCCATTCCCGATGCACGTGTTGACGTGACAGTCGCAGGTGAGAAACGAGGAACAGTTGTGACTGGTTCCGACGGTCATATCAAAACACGACTTCCACGCGGGGCCGGAAGCGTCACGGTCTCTGTCGCCGGGACTACATTCGCGAAACAGGCGATCGAGGTGGATGCTGAAACGCTGGCGATTGAGCAGGCTGACTATCAGGCTGGCACCGTCTCTTTGAAGATTGTGGACCAGGATGGCAACGCTCTGCCGGCCAAGGTTGAGTTTATCGGGAAGGCTCCCACCGGAAGTCCCAACTGGGGACCGGAAACCGCCGAACATCGCGTCCGGAATTTGGCTTACACCCCAAATGGTGTCGTGCAGCAGGAACTCGCCGTCGGCGAATATGAACTGATCATCAGTCACGGGCCCGAATATCACGCGGAATTCACGACACTCGCCATCAAGCGGCAGACAACCACAGAACGCACTGTGGTGCTGCCCAGACTGTTGCAGACCCCAGGCTGGATCAGCGCGGACTTTCACAGTCACAGTTCACCCTCCGGAGACAACACCGGCAGCCAGCTGGGCCGCGTGCTGAATCTCGCTGCGGAGCATCTGGAGTTTGCTCCCTGCACAGAACACAACCGTGTCAGCACCTACAGTCATCATCTCCGCAATCTGAAACTGGAACAATACGTGGCGACAGTCTCCGGCATGGAACTGACCGGATCACCACTGCCGCTGAATCACCAGAATGTGTTCCCGATGGTGCACCGTCCGCGGACACAGGACGGGGGAGGACCAACAACCGACGGCAGCCCGGAAACGCAAATGGAGCGTTTGGCGGCATGGGACTCCAACAGCGAAAAGCTGATTCAGCAGAATCATCCGGATATTGGCTGGCTGTTCTACGACAAAGATGGCAATCAGGAGCCTGACGGCGGCTACAGTCGCTCATTCCCACTGATCAACGTCATGGAAATTCACCCCATTGATCGGCTGCTGAAGCCGGAAGCTTTTCGCATGCAGAACGGGAAACCAAATCGCAATCATACTGCATTCAACTGGATGCAACTGCTGAATCAGGGATTCCGCATCTGGGGTGTTGCAAATTCAGACTCGCACTACAACTATCATGGCTCCGGTGGTCTGCGGATCTGGATTCGCTCTTCGACCGACGAACCCGCTCAGATCAGTTCTGACGAAATCCGCGATTCCAGTCGCAACGGACATATCATCATGTCCAATGGCCCTTACCTTGAAGCCAGCTTCGGTGATGCCGCGAACAAGGAACTGACCGCAATTGCGGGCGACGATCTGCAGATCAACTCCGGCAAGGTCAACGCCCACATTCGAGTACAGTGCTCCGACTGGCTGGATATCGACACCGTGATGGTGCTGGTCAATGGCCGACAGTCAGCGAACCTGACGTTCACGCGTCAGAGCCATCCAGAACTGTTCAGCGACCGCACCGTGCGTTTCGAGCACCATCTGCAGATCGCCGTGCCACAGGATGCGCACCTGATTGTCCTCACAGGACACAGCGCACAGAAACTCGGCCCCGTGGTGGGACCAGGCTGGGGCCGTCAGGCTCCCGCTGCGCTCTCCAATCCGGTCTTTGTGGATGTGGACGGAGATGGCTTTACAGCGAACCGGGACACACTGGACGCACCGCTTCCGGTCAAGTTCGCCGCCCAGTGAAATTGATTCGTCCGAGCTCGGTACCGCAGATGTGGTACCGGCGACCGGCGAAGACTGGCAAAAACTGCGGGCGATTGTGGAAAGCTGCAGCGGGGCAGCGCTCGTGGAATTCCACTGAAGGGATGTCTCGCTTTTCAAATCACTGGAATTCCGTCATAGTCTGCGCCCCGGATCCTTTTCAAGGGGTACTCCGTGCACCTCAGAAGATCATCTCGCCCTCGGCCGACGCTGGGGATCTGAGTGAAATTCCTGCGGTTGTGTTGCCCCTGTTCGTTTGACAGGCCGGCAGGTGGCGCACCTGTGCCGTGTCAGACTCCGGCCTGAATCAACTGCGTGCATTCACCGCAACTCACGCTGCGGCTCAACAATTCTTCCGACAGTGTATCTGGTCGTCTGACATCCGGATCACTGATTTAGCGGCTTTCGAATTCTCTCTGTGACGAATTCTGCCTGTGATACTGACAACAGGAGTGATGGAATGACAAACGCTTTTCCGAAACTGCACAATGCGATGTGGCCCGGCCTTGTGGGAAAAGGTGACGGTCCGGATCAGGAACCACCAATCAGTCTGGAACGCATGCTGGAACTCACAGCTGCTGCCGAAGTCAACGGTCAGAAATTCGACGGCATCGACTACTTCCTGTTCCTGCCCCATACAAACCCTGAAGCCAGCGACGATGAGCTTCGCGCGATTGCCGACCAGATTGGATCCCACGGATTCTCTGTTGGTTCTTTGGTCGCACCGGTCTGGCCAGGTACCGTTGGCGACTCCGCCATGGGCGACGACGAAGCGCGTGGGAAGTTTCTCAGTGCTGTCAAAATGGCCTGCCGAATTGCTCGCGTGTTTGAAGACCACGGCATTCGCAAGTACGGCGTCATCCGCATCGACTCAGCGGAGTTTGGTGTGGAAAAGTGGCGGGAAAGCCCCGCTGCCAGCACATCGAAAATTGCAGCGACCTTTCGCGAAGCTGCAAAGATCGCGGCAGACAACGGGCAGCGACTCGCGGCCGAGGGCGAAATCTGCTGGGCAGGGATGCACAGCTGGAAAGACATGCTGGACCTGCTGGAAGAAGTCGGCATGCCCGAGAGTCTCGGGTTCCAGGCAGACCTGGCACATACCTACCTGTACCTCCTGGGCTACAACGCACCGGAACATGCGCTGGTGCAGCCGGGCTACTCCGATGACGAATTCTGGGCTGCATATGCTCAGATGACCGACAAGCTGCGACCATGGACAATCGATTTCCATGTCGCTCAGAACGATGGTGAAGTTCACGGCGCCGGGTCTCACGACAAAACCGGCAAACACTGTCCCGCCGACGACCCCAACGGCAAACTGGATATCACGCGCTGTGCGGGCTACTGGCTGAAGGGTGCGACTGATCGCGGAATCCAGCATATCTGCTGGGACGGCTGCATGTTCCCCAATTCAACGCTGGAGGATTCGCAGACCTGGAACACCATCCTGGATGCCATGATCAAAGTTCGCGACTCCCACGGCTGGTCCTGATTCTCGCAGGCCCTGAACAACGCTCGCAATCAGGCTGAGCGTCTCTTCGAAAACTCTGGATTGGATGAACAGAAGGAAATCTCATGTCTCAAAAACCTCTCAACATCGGACTGGTCGGCTATGGATTCATGGGCCGGACTCACAGCAATGGTTACAAACGTGTCAATGACTTCTTCCCTGATCTGCAGTATCGCCCTGTTCTGAAGGCCGTCTGCGGTCGTAACGAAGAAGCCGTTTCCGCTTTTGCCAGCCAGTGGCAGTATGAGTCCACGGAGACAGACTGGCGCGCGTTGATTCAGCGCGACGATATCGATGCCATCGACATCTGCACTCCAAACAACAGCCACGCAGAAATCGCAATTGCCGCCGCTGAGGCCGGCAAAATGGTGCTCTGCGAAAAACCACTGGCGATGGACCCCGACCAGGGACAGACCATGGTCGATGCCATCGAAAAAGCCGGTGTCACAAATACCGTCTGGTACAACTACCGCAGAGTTCCCGCCGTCAGCCTGGCGAAGAAACTCATTGATGAAGGCCGTTTGGGACGCATCTTCCATTACCGAGCCAACTTCCTGCAGGACTGGACCATCAATGCGGATCTGCCGCAGGGTGGAGCGGCGTTGTGGCGACTGGATGCTGCGGCCGCAGGCTCAGGTGTTACCGGTGACCTGCTGGCTCACTGCATCGACACCGCGATCTGGCTCAATGGGTCAGTTGCAAATGTCACTGCGATGACTGAGACATTTGTGAAGGAACGTATGCACAACCTGACCGGCAAAGTCGAAAAAGTTGGGATCGACGACGCCTGTGCATTCCTGTGCCGTTTCGAAAACGGTTCCCTCGGTCTCTTCGAATCCACTCGCTATGCCCGAGGCCACAAGGCTCTGTACACCCTTGAAATCAACGGTGAAAAAGGCTCCATCAAATGGGATCTTCATGACCTGCACAGACTGGAATACTTTGATTACAGCGACGACTCCGTGATTCGCGGTTGGCATCAGGTTCACTGCACCGATGGTGACATGCCGTATATGGACAAGTGGTGGGTACCCGGCCTGCAAATTGGCTATGAGCACACATTCGTGCACCAGGTCGCGGACTTCCTTGCCGCAGTCGAAGCCGGTACCCAGTGCAGCCCAACATTCCGCGAAGCTCTGGAAACACAGAAGATCTGTGAAGCTGTACTTCAGAGTGCAAAAAGTGGCGAATGGAAGGAAATCAATTAGCCCTGCAGGCGGTGGAATGCTAACATGCGATCAGGCGAAAAACGGTTGAATTCCTTCAACCGTTTTTTTTATTTCCTGGCGGTAACAGCAGGCGTTGCAGACTGTGGTTGTTCGACTTGAGAAGCTTCGGTGCTGCACCGATTGCTGGGGAATGACTGGAACATGACCTTCGCCCCTGTCGCTGTTTACCGCCGAAAAACTGGTGCTGACCGTGTCTCTGATACCCCTGTGTTCAGACAGATACTGGCCGTCGGACACTCGTCAGCCGGTTCGATTCGGTCGGTATCGAATCCGGTTGTGAATTGACCTTCTCGCGCGGATTTGCGCCGGACTGTCAGGCGTGCTGTAACTCGGTGGTTCGCCGCCGGACGTCGCAAGTCGTCAACAGACAGTCCGCGCGAAAGACAAGACAAAATTCACGTACTTGATCAGGGTCGCCGGAACAGGAACCTGCGATCCTGCCCGCTGCCAACAGAATCCTAAGTGTGTGGCTGATGCGGCCAGACGCTGGCAACAGATTCTGCCATGCAGAATTCTTTGAACAGACTTTGCAGAAACGGACGATGCCATGGAACGCAACCCAATTTCTCGAGCGGGATACGACAAGCTCCGCGAACAGATTCGTATCATGGAAGAAGTGGACATGCCGGCAGTCACGGAACGTATTAAGTCCGCTCGTGAAGAGGGTGACCTGAAGGAAAACACGGAATATCACGAAGCTCGCGAGTCACAGGGAATGCTGCAGGCCCGCATCAATCAGACAAAAGCGAAACTGGCTGCCAGCTATATCGTGGAACGTCGGGAAGGCCCCAAGGACGAAGTTGAATTTGGCGCCACAGTTACGGTTGTGGATGAAGACGATTTCGAAGAGATCTATGAACTGGTCGGACCAGGCGAAGAGGACTACGACGGTGACGTCATGAAGATCCTGACCAACAGCCCAATTGGAACGGCCTTGATGGGGAAACGGGTGGGAGATCAGGCGGAGGTCGAGATCCCCCGCGGTACACTAAAGATGACCATCAAGTCGATTGAGTAGAATCGCAGCAGACCAGCTTCAACTTAAAACGCCCATGATCGGCCTTCCGGCGTAAAGCGGTCTCGGACGGCCTCCGACATCATCCAGCGTGCTGGTGTCGGGAACTCCCATGCAGTGCAGAATCGTCGCGGCGAGGTCACCCGGTGACACGGCATCCGCCGCCGGGAAGTAACCGATTTCATCGCTGCTTCCGTAGACCGCCCCGCGACGAATCCCAGCTCCGGCAAGCAATGAGCTGTAGCAGAACGGATGATGCTCCCGCCCCGCATTCCCCGCCGTAATGCGAGGACGGCGTCCGAACTCCCCGGTCCAGACCACCAGCGTGTCGTCGAGCAGCCCACGTTCCTGCAGATCGTTCAGCAGCGCTGTCAGAGCCAGGTCCGCAGGCGGGATCAGATCCTGCTTTAAACGATCGAAGTTGTTGCCATGCGTATCCCAGAAGTTCCGGCCATCATTATGCCAGTTCACGGATACAAACGGGACGCCCCGCTCCAGCAGCCGGCGTGCCAGCAGTACACACTGTCCGTGAATGTGCCTCCCGTATCGTTCCCGATCTGCCTCCGACTCTTCCGCCAGGTCAAAAGCTCGGCGCACCAGCCCCGATCCCAGCATCTGAAACGCCTGCTGCTGCTGACCGCTCAGCCGAAGTCCGGCGGGACTGTTGTTGAGACTCGCCTGCTGCGACGCAATCGACTGCAGCAGGCTTTGACGATTCTGCAGGCGGCGCAGATTCAGCCCGTCCGAGAGCTGCAGCGACGGCACACGCCAGTCCGGGTGTGAAGGATCCCCCGTGACCACCAAAGGATCTGCCTGCGTGCCCAGCCATCCGCCCGTCTGCCCTGGCGCTGTTCCCCCTGGTGCAGCGGGATGCAGCGTCTTCCACGGCATCGTAACGCTGGACGGAAGACCCACGGGAGGAAAATGAAACTGCGACAGCAGCGCTCCCAGATGAGGTGAGTCCCGACGACTCGGCGGTTCTGCATCGCTTTTATTCACCGGCGGCAAGTGTCCCGTGAGCGTGGTGTGTGCACTACTGAGATGAGCCGAATCGTCGTGCGACATCGATCGTATCACGGTGACCAGATCAGTCCTTGTTGACAGTCCGCGAAAATGCTCACACACATCCAGCCCCGGAACGGCAGTTGAAACCGGCCCAAACTCACCACGGACCTCTGCCGAGGCTGTGGGCTTCAGATCCAGCGTATCGAGGTGGCTGGGGCCGCCCCACATGAACAGCAGCACACAGCGTTTTGCAGAACCAAACCCGGGCGGCCGCGTCTGGCTGGCCGCGAGATGACCTGGTGAACCGGCCAGCAGCCCCGGCAGCAACCCGGCCCGCAGCAACGTGCGGCGAGTTGTCGAAGGATGCGCAGAGAACTGGGCAGAACCGCCGAATAGCTGCATAGGAGATGCCGGAGTGCGAAGGGTGTTTGAAGCAGGCAGAAGCCAGAGAGTAGTCGAGCAGAAACCCGATGTCCAGATGTTCCGCTGCAGACGCCGCCGCGGCCGATGCTGATGACATTTGTCGTTTCTGCGGTTACCGTGACATTACTGCATCGATCAAATTAGACTTCCGTGCTCGTGAAGAATTAACGAACCGCCGTCGCCTTCGGAACACTCTCAAAATGCTGCGTTTTTTGACCATTGCCTGTCTGATCTGCAATTATGGAATACGGCCCGCGGAAGCCCAGGGAAGGGTCTACAAGGGTCGCGTGGAGCCCACATGGAATACTGCAGGTACCCGGTTCTGGTATCGCAATCGGCTTCCGGGTGATGGTCAGGAATTCCTGATGGTCGACGCCGAAAATGGCATTCGACGTCCGGCCTTCGATGTCAGGAAAGTCGCCGCAGCGTTGTCTGCTGAACTTAACGAAACCATCGTGCCCGAAAAACTTCCGGTGTCGTCCCTCAGATTTGCCCCCCCGGATGCCCCGGACGGACTCATCCTGTCCGGACCTGCCGGTGACTTCCTGTGGCAGACCGACACTCAAACATTGATTTCAGTTCCTCGTCAGAACTCAACATCGACATCCCTGTTTCTTCCCCCGGTACCGTCGCGCGGAACATCTGACGGAACTGAGCTGGAAATCCATAATCAAACTGAACAGACCATTTCACTGATCTGGATTTCTACTGCTGGCGAGGAACGGCACTATGCTGATATTGCTGCCGGCCAAAAACATCAGCAGCATTCATGGGGTGGACATGTCTGGCTGATCCGTTCCGCAGACCAAAATCAAGCCGGTTGTTTCAGAGTTCCTGCTGACGGAATCAGCATCAGTGTCACTGATAAACTGCTTGCAAACGTGCAACAGCGGCGGCGAAATCGGGATGTACGTCGCCCATCGCCGCAAAACCCAGTCTCACCTGACGGTCACTGGCAGCCCGTCATTCGGGAACACAATCTCTGGCTGAAGGATCTGCAGAAAAACACGGAGATTCAGCTGACCAGCAGCGGTAATCCCCGGAATACGTTTCGTCGCGATGCTCAGCGCGCTCGCGCTGTCAGCATGAATTACACCATGCAAGATTTCCCGGACTCGTTGAGCCACTGCGAGTGGTCTCCGGACTCGCAGTATCTTCTGGCCTGGCAGACAACTCAGATTGAGGAACGCAGTGTCTACTATGTGGAAAGCACCCCCGCAGATGCATTGCAGCCGCAACTCAACAGCTATCCCTACCAAAAACCTGGAGATCCAATTCCACAACCCACTCCGCATTTGTTCAACGTGAAGGACGGGAGGTCGGTTGAGATCTCCACAGAGCTGTTCCCGAACCCCTGGTCACTGGCATTCCAGCGGTGGAGCGAAGACGGCAGCCGTTTCTGGTTGATGTACAACGAACGAGGACATCAACGGATGCGACTTTTGGAAGTAACGGCCGCTACGGGAGCAGTTCGGACAGTCATCGACGAGCACAGTTCAACTTTTATTCATTACTCGAGTGAGGGAAAAACTGAACTCAAATGGCTCTCTGACGAAACCGCATTATGGACCAGTGAACGATCGGGCTGGAACCACCTTTACCGCATCGATCTGAACACCGGAACTGTCCGCAACAGTCTGACTGCGGGAGACTGGAATATCCGTCGGATTGAGCGGATCGATCAGGGCTCACAAACGGTCTGGTTCTACGCTGTGGGAGCAATTGCCGGACAGGATCCAGGGCACGAACACTTCTGCCGCGTGCAGATGGACGGGACCAACTTCCGTATTCTGACACCGGGAGATGGGTTTCATCGCATCCAGTGGTCGCCGGATCGCCGCTGGCTGATCGATCGCTGGTCACGCACAGATTTGCCGCCGGTCACGGAACTTCGTAATGCCAATGGCGAACTGGTCTGCAGTCTGGAGCAGGCTGATGCATCAGAAATACCAGCCAGCGGATACTCGCTTCCCATCCGGTTCGCAGCCAGTGGTCGCGACGGTCGGACGCCGATCTGGGGGATCATCCATTTGCCTCGAAATTTTTCCCCGCAGAAAACCTACCCGGTGGTGGAGAATATCTATGCCGGTCCGCACGACTATCACGTGCCAAAGGAATTTCGTTCCGTTTGGGGACATCAGCGACAGATTGCAGATGCCGGTTTCATCGTCGTACAGATCGACGGCATGGGAACCGCATGGCGTTCCCGGGAATTCCACAACGTCTGCTGGCAAAATCTCAGAGACGCGGGGTTCCCAGACCGTATCGCGTGGATGAAGGCGGCGGCCCGATCATTTCCGGCAATGGATATCAGCCGAGTGGGAATCTACGGAGGTTCAGCGGGCGGGCAGAATGCCATGGCTGCCCTGCTCTGGCATGGCGATTTTTATCATGCTGCGGTTGCAGACTGCGGCTGTCATGACAACCGCATGGACAAGATTTGGTGGAATGAGCAGTGGCTGGGGGTGCCGGAGGGAGATGTGTACGAACGCAACTCCAACGCAGAAAATGCTCATCAACTGCAGGGAAAACTGATGCTTGTTGTCGGGGAACAGGATCGCAATGTCGATCCTGCGACCACTTTTCAGGTCGCCAGAAAACTCATTCAGGCTCGTAAGGATTTTGATTTTCTCGTCGTGCCCGGAGCCGGGCACGGTGCATGCGAAACTCCATGGGCGTCACGAAAACGGCTGGAATTCCTGCAGCGGCATTTACAGGCTGAAGCAAATTGACATCCGGCGGACGAGCAAAGGCATGCGTCAGGCAGACAAGCCCTCAATGCCTGACTCCCCCGCAGGAGATCGCGATGGTTGCGGCAGGTGCTCGGTCAGCACAGGAAAGACTTCAAAAGGATGTCGGATCCTGAAATGAGCGATAGGGTATTCGCTGAAAACTTGCGGGATAGAAACGCGGAACAGCTTCGCCGTTTTCCGCCTGCGGTTCGACCTTACCAGGATCAATCGCCGGGGCTGCGGGCTGCCAGAAGGGTGCAAGTTGCACTCGGTCGCTGATCAGGGCGTCTTCTCGCATCGCCGTCAGTGTCTGCACAATCGTCACCAGTGCAATTGCCAGCGAGCACACACTGAGGGCGGCCACCTGAAGATTGAACCGCCGTATCGTCCTGCTTCCGCATGAAGTCTGTCGAATCCCCGAAAGCACAGCAGGCCAGACGGAAGTCCGCCCGGAAAAATCCACTGATCGCAACGATGTCAAGGAATCCATCGCGCGCACCGCGCTGACTTGCTCGGTTGAACACGCAGCGCAATCCCGCAGGTGCAACCCCAGTGCACTCTGCTCTTCACTGCGAATGTCTCCCCCCACACTGAGGTAAATCAGTTTCTGCGCTTCAGTACAGTTCATGAATCACTCCGGCTGCTGATTTTGCAGTCTCTCCAAACATTTGCCTGCGGGTTTTATTCCGTTCCCCAGAGTTTCAGTCTCCGTGCAGATCCCGGCGTTCCTTACGATCCCATGCGTCGCGAAACATCTTTCGGGCCTCTGCAAGTCGCCACCTGATCGTCGCTTCTGTGCGATCGGTCATCGATGCAACTTCAGCCGTACAGAAGCCCTCCACGTCCCGCAGAATCAGCACCGTACGATATACCTCGGGGATTTCGTCCAGAATCGCACGCACCTCCTGAGCGTTATCGAATTGCTCACCAGTATCTCGCGATACTGGCTCCTGAAGTGCGGTAGAGGCTGAGTCAGAGAACAGCGACCAGCGTCCCCTTCGCTTGACCCGTCGCAGGTGGTCGAAGGTCAGATTGACAGCCAGCCGAAACAGCCAGGGCCCGAATCTTCGTGTCAGGTCAAACTGATCCAGTCTCCGCCAGGCTCGCAGAAAAGCCTCCTGAACAAGGTCTTCAACCTGCTCCGGATCTGTAATGAAACGGTGGATCACCTTGAAGACCCGACGCTCATAACGAATCACAAGTTGCCGGAACGCGTCTTCATCGCCCCGTTGAGCCGCATGTACGAAGTGCACCTCACTGGCAGATCCGCTGTCCGCCGTGGTCTCGCTGTCAGCCTTGAGCTGACCTTCGAATGCGTCGTGAGTCGACATCTGCACCGTCATAGCTACCTCTGGTTTGACCTACGCCAATCCGGGTAGCAGTGTTTGGAAAATCCAGGGAAATCAGGCCTCTGCTGTTGCCTGCCACAGGGTAATCACCGCCTGTGCATACAGCTGTTCAGGAAGCCTAACCGGGGATTCGGCAGAAATCCAATAATCGCCACGACAGGAGACCATATTCGATCGCACGGTTGTAGTGAAAACCGTCTCAACGACTGTGCAGGGCTTCGCTGCGCATTGCATTGGCTCGTGGGACCACATCAGCCGGTGTCTCCGATGTCCGCGGTTGAAGCTTGAATCGGAATCGTCGGTGATCCTCGATGTAACGCCCCGCAAAATTATCGCTCAGAAAGTCCAGTGGGAAACGCTGGTACCAGGGAGCGTCGACACGAATTAACTGCGTATGCGTGTCGTAACCATCTTTCAGCAACTGAACCTCTCGCCCCCCGTACCATGTAAAGTCAAAGGAGGTCGGTGTGTATCCGATGTCCTTTCCATCCAGCATCACCAGAGCGCCCTGCGGAAGCGAATCAATCGTCACGCGACGATGAACACACCCTGTGGAAATTGCTGACAGCAGTAGCAGCAATGGCAAAAATGAGTGTTTTCCCATCTGATCACCCTGTCTTCATCATCGCGCGGATGGCTTCGCCACCAGGTTCCTCGAATCCCAACCTGCTGGATCAGTGCTCACTACTCAGCTCGACAACCGGCCACTCGTAGCCACAATTGTTGCAGTGAAAGCCCACTAACGTCGCCGTTCCGGGGACAATCAGGCGGTTTCCACGGGCTGTCAGGCCGTCGTTCAACTCAAGTGGCTCCACAGCGCTGCGATGACATTCCGGACAGCTGGAGTTGTGATGAATTAGACGTGCACGCTCGGTAGCGGCGGACAGACGGCGACTCACAACGACGGCTCGTCTTGCTCGCTCGAAGGAGATGACATGCGGCCTGTCAGAAGTCTCTGAGGCCTGTGGGGAGTCATCCGGACTAAAAATACGCAGTCTATTGGCAGACATTGTGGTTCCTCCGTGAATCACAATTTTCAGCTGAGCAGATTTGGTGTGCAAAAGTGACAGAAACAATCAGTGGGGGCCGCAAATCTTCACGGTCCTGAACACTGCAAACGCAGTTCGTCCCGCAATCATGACCGCTTTCCCTGAACCCGAAGGAACAGAGTATTTTCTGCTGAGCAGCCTTCCAGCTCCTGCAGCCTTCGAACATCTGCTGTCAACAAAGTCAGCAGCAAATCACACGCGGTACCGTTCCGGCTGATGTTCCTCTGCACAAGCCTGCAATCACGCTGTGCTGATTCAGCGTCACGCAAACTCCAGCTAAAATCTAGACCCGACAATTAGAAAACTCAAGGCCACTGCACGACTTGTTAACACAGGCAAGACAGGGGCTCCAGGGAGCATTGCGACCCGTCACAAACCCAGATTTGAGATTGCTGGGGCGAACGCAGAAAAGAGACACCCGAAATGCTTCTGATTCTGCCGAAACAACGGGAATCTCGGGGTTTTGATTGCCGTTTTCATGCGGCAGAACTACACTCCGGGTCTTGTTTTCCCCGCCGAGTTCATTGAATTCGGTCCGTCGGGCCGAACTGTGGCGGTTTCCCGCAACTGTGGCTCGTCCGGAACCAGTCGGTATACACCGCCGCTGTTTGTCGGCAGTTCGCCAAATCAAGTCATTTCTCCTGCAATTCGCTGGAGTAAATGTGCAGTCGTGAGGCTGCTAATCTTTGGGGGTGTCTGTCGTCGCAGAGATCTAAAACGATCTCTGCACTGCGCGTCCGGGAATTTGCACCAAGCCCAGGTTGCCGGGTGCATTCCTCCGCGGATGATCATGGTTTCGGCCGATCAAAATAGTTGCAATCTGCGCAGTTTCCACGGGGGCCAGGCCCGCAGCGTCACACCTGATTCAAGGTTGATAGTATTCCATGCCAACGATTTCACGTTCAGATCTGAAGAAACTGCGTAAGCGTCGCGCCAGGCTGAAGAAAAAGAAGATGAACTGCCAGTTCACTTCAGGCGGAGTGGTCCGTCCTGTTTATGTGGACTACAAAGATCTGAAGACACTTCGAGGCCTCATCGATCGCGAAGGACGCATCCTGCCACGCCGACGTACAGGCACATCCGCACTCTACCAGCGTGCTGTTCGCAAAGCTGTGATGCGTGCTCGGTTTATGGGCCTTCTGCCGTACGTCGCAGACGAATAAACAACACAGCTGCGGCCAGCCGCTCTGTCTTCCGACAAGGCAGAAACGAGCTGTTGCCGATTTCTCCGGTTTCGGTCCGGAAACAGAGATTACGGGGGGCTCCGATTCAGTTCGGTGCCCCCTTCTTTTTTTTTGTGCTGGGTCATTTTCCCTGCCCAGAGCAATTGCATATTGGCCGGCGTGCATGGACGAGACGACGCTTGGTACCAACCAGAGCCACGAACGCGGTCACCGCGACGTGTGAGGAAAAATGCTGCACCACTGGATCCGCGGATGTTCAACGTGGCCAGGCTAAGGGGATTCCACTGCAGCGGGGATCCTTTGCAGCCTGTTCACGCAACTCGGCTGGCAGGGCAACTCCTGCGAGTTTTGTGACCGCACCTACCAGCGATCCTCAACATCACCGCTTTCCGCATGCAGAACTCTGCCAATACCGGACCAGTCCGGGGCATTTTGAAGAATTCTGAACCAAATTTTCTGCTCACGGCAGATCCCACAGAGGGAAATGTGAGGGCCCAGTTCGTCGTCAGCAAGGACTTTTTCAGCCTGCCACGAGATATCGGGAAGGACGTCAAATGCAGCTGCGACGCGAGTGACATCAACTTCGAGGCCGGTAGGAACAACGGTTCCGTCCCACGGTCCCCCCACGATCTCTGAACGACCGACAAACAACGTAACTTCCCATAGATCCGACTCCGTGTCATGAAAGAAATGACACCCGATTGGCGCTGAATCAGCGCGGTGAACAATGCCTTTCACAGCATCGTTCACGAACCACTTCAGCCATGGCGGAGGATTGTTGTTGTTGTTGTTGTGAGTACCCTGCACGAAACCCAATTCCATCCACGTTGGAATTTGCAGCGTGGATTGCTGCGGATCCAACGCCCAGTTGCTTTAACGCGATCCCTGGGGTGCCAGACTGTCGTACAAACGAGTGTATGGAACCCAGATTCCAAATTCCCGTTCCCCAATGTTGCGATACAACTCAATTTCAAAAAATCTCTTGCAGCCAACACGCAAAGACGTCCTGCAAAGACTGCTTTTGCGCGCAACTGTTCAGAAACGGAAGCGCCCGTGTTTACAGACACTAGCGCTGCCCACATCTCCACCATAGGTAAATGACGTCTTGGTTGACAATCTAAGCAGATCGCGATCTCCAGGAGCTCTAGACTACACATTCCGTTCCACCTGTATTCTTTTGAGAGCATTGAGGCGGGCAGTGTCATCAAAGTCTGCGTTGCAGGGGCGAATTCCCCTGCCAGGCTGTACGGCGGGTGTGAATGAGTCGAGCGGTCCAGAAAGCCCAGCCAGCGAATATCTCCATCGGAACGATCCGGAAAACAGGATCATTTTCCTGTGGCAAACAGTGCATCTTTCGGAATTCACCCGCAACATCTAGACTGCATCTGCGAGAGTTGGCAGCCATTTCGAGACTGCCATCTGCTGCTCGTTCTTTCGCCCTTTGCTCTTCAACAGCACCGCTCAGTAGTGAAACGCGTTATGACAAAATCCATGGATAAAATCGTCTCCCTCTGCAAGCGCCGTGGCTTCATCTTCCAGAACTCTGAGATCTACGGTGGGCAAAACGGATTTTGGGATTACGGGCCCCTGGGCACCGAGCTCAAGAGAAATGTGCGTGGAACGTGGTACGACGACATGGTCGCAACACATAATGAACTCCTGCCCGAAGAATCTGCTCCATCCACTTATCAAATGGTCGGGCTTGAGACAGCCATCGTCATGCATCCGCAGGTCTGGAAATGTTCCGGTCACTACGATCTCTTCCACGACATGATGATTGACTGTCACGCCTGCAAGGGAAGATTTCGGCAGGATCACATCCCCAGTACTGCCTGCCCTCAGAAACCAAGTAAAACGGTCGGCGAGCACACAGCCTGCAGCCTCACTGAGCCTCGCGAATTCAACCTGATGATGAAGACCATCATCGGAGCGCTCGGCTCTGAAGAGAACGCCGCTTATCTGCGTCCGGAGACGGCTCAGGGAATCTTCGTCAACTTCCGCAACGTTGTTGACAGTACTCGTGTGAAACTGCCGTTTGGAATCAGCCAGGTTGGCAAGAGTTTCCGCAACGAGATCACGCCTCGGAACTTCACTTTTCGGTCGCGTGAATTTGAACAGATGGAGATTGAGTTCTTCTGTCATCCGGACCAGTCACGGGACTGGTACACTTACTGGAGGGATCGTCGGTATCGTTGGTATCTCGATCTTGGCATCAGCAAGGATCGATTGATCCTCCGCGACCACGAACAGGATGAATTAGCTCACTACTCGGTCGGCACGGCGGATATTGAGTACGCTTTCCCGTTCCTTGACGACGGCGAATACGGGGAACTGGAGGGAATTGCTCACCGGGGTGACTTTGACCTGCGTTCCCACATGGAAGGGAAACTTGCCAAAGGAGAAGACGGTGAACTGGCGGTGGAGCTGAATACCGAGGGACAGCCGAAGCATCGCGGCAGCGGCAAAGATCTCACATATTTCGATGACCAGTTAAGAGAGCGTTTTCTGCCCCATGTCATCGAGCCGTCGGCTGGCGCTGACCGCGCGACACTGGCATTTCTCTGTGAGGCCTATCATGAGGATGCTCAGCCTGACGATAAGGGGAAGATGCAGGAACGGGTCGTGATGCAGTTTCATCCGCGACTCGCCCCCGTTAAGGCAGCGGTCTTTCCGCTCATCAAAAAGGATGGAATGCCCGAAAAAGCAATGCAGATCTACGGTGAACTGAAATCAGCCGGGCTGGCGGTTCAGTACGATCAGCAGGGCGCCATTGGCCGTCGTTATCGCAGGCAGGATGAAATCGGTACTCCTTACTGTCTGACTGTCGACGGAGATACGGCAAACGATGGATGCGTGACAATTCGCGATCGTGATTCGCTCGTTCAGGAGCGAATTCCGGCGGATCGCATCGTGGAAGAGATCACCACTCGCCTGCGAGGCTGAATTGCTGGTCCAATCATGCCAGCGGATGGATTCACATGCACTGAAAGGACTCGGAATGAACGAACAACGTGCGCTGACACATGCAGAACTGCTTGAGCTGAAACGCTGGAATACACCAACAATCTACAACGGGTGGGAACAGATCACACGTCGTGATCACTGCGCGGAAGCGTTTAATCTCGAAGAGACACGGGACTTCATGCCTCAAATGGGGCCCATGGTCGGCTATGCTGTGACCGTGCGGATTGAACCATCCAATCCTGCACACAAAAAGAATCGCCCCACGGCAACTACCGAATATCGGCGTTACCTGGCCAGTGTTCCGGGTCCCAAGATCGTAGTGATTGAAGATCTGGACAAACCGGCGGTCATCGGATCATTTTGGGGAGAGGTGAATGCCAACGTGCATCGCGCGCTTGGCTGCGTGGGAACAATCACCGACGGAGCAATTCGTGATCTCGACGAAATGACCAACGCTGGCTTCAAGGCACTGGCCCGACGACTTTGCGTTGGACACGCCGCTGTACAACCCGTGGAATTCAATTGCGACGTCGAAGTTTTTGGTCGCAGAGTTTCTCCCGGGGATCTGATCCATGCGGATCAACATGGCTTCATGGTTCTCAGCGAAGACGAGCATGCTGAGATCCTCGAAGCCTCTCGGTTTATGGATTCCAATGAGTGCAACACGGTGATTCAGGCGGCTCGGAATACCGTCGGTCTCACAGCCGAAGAGATCCTGAAACAGTTGGGCAATGCGGGGCGGGAATTCGCTGAAAACGCCCGCCGCAAGTTTCAGCGGGACACGGAATGGTGAATACCCGCCGGCAGGTGTGCGGCGGCAGGAAAGAGGCTTCCCATGGATGAATACCAGCAAATCTCCCGCATGATCGACCACGCTCTGCTGCGTCCGGACACCACGACTCGGCAGTTCGAAGATGGCTGTCGTCTTGCAGTGGACTACCAGATTGGAAGCGTCTGCATCCAACCTCATTTCCTTGCCCGTTGTCGAGCACTGTTGGAAGGAAGTGGCGTTCGAGCCAGCACGGTGATTGGATTTCCTCACGGCGGCCAGCACACAACATCGCGAGTCGCTGAGGCTCAGCAGGCCCTCGACGACGGGGGCGAAGAACTCGATGTCGTCTGCAACATCAGCCGTGTACTCAGTGGTGACTGGGACTACGTGTATCAGGACCTCGCTGCAATTATCGATGTGACACACGCGGCGGGGCAGCAAATCAAGATCATCTTCGAAAACTGCTACCTCGATGATCCGGCCCGCATTCGACTCTGCGAAATCTGCTCCGAACTTCGGGCGGACTGGGTCAAGACATCCACCGGATTCGGCAGCAGCGGGGCCGTTGAATCGGATCTGGTATTGATGCGAAAGCACTCGGCAGACCATGTCCAGGTCAAGGCCGCCGGGGGAGTCCGTGATCTTGATATGCTGCTGCACTATCGATCACTGGGTGTCACTCGGATTGGCACCAGCTCCACAGCAGTACTACTTGGAGAGCACCGAAAGCGATTGAAACTGTCCCCCATTTCGGTTCCTGGACAGCATCTCAACGCGGCAGGCTACTGAAGTAGAGAGATCTCAGCGCAAACAATTGCGGCAAGGCCCGACAGCCTTGTCATAAGCTGCTGCCAGCCTGTGCCGCCGCTGGCCCTGTTTCCGGCGGAATCCCGAATTTTGGTGATTTCGGACCTGTCGAATCCCCGTCACGGCATCATTCTGATAGTGTAATTATTATTCCGACGTAGATTTGCTCCCGGCGGTCCGGGTGTTGCATCTTCGGCTCGCACCTTGAACAGGATCTATTCGTCATGAATTCGTTGTTCCGTAAATTGTCGATCGCTGTCGTTGCGTTGACGCTTGCAACGCCAATGGCAACAGCCGATGAAGATGCTGGGGCCCTCACAATAGGCTCGCAGGCACCAGCATTGAACGTGGAGCACTGGGTCAGCGATGGCAACGGCACATTCAAGCCTGTGACCAAGTTCTCAGCCGGAAAAGTCTATGTGGTGGAATTTTGGGCCACCTGGTGCGGGCCTTGTATCCAGAGCATGCCACACCTTGTCGAAGTGCAGAAGGAATTTGCTGACAAAGGTGTACAGATCGTAAGCATCAGCGATGAAGCTCTCGAAACCGTCCAGGGATTTCTGAAAAAGCCGGTTCGCGGTGCCTCTGATCCGGAACAGACATACGCGAAGCTCACCAGCTCCTACTGTCTCACAACCGACCCTGATCGCTCAGTAGCTCGAGATTACATGGAAGCTGCCGGCCAGAACGGGATCCCCACATGTTTCATCGTCGGCAAGTCCGGTGTCGTCGAGTGGATTGGCCACCCGATGCAGATGGACGGTCCACTCGCGCAGGTGGTCGACGGCAACTGGGACCGAGAGACCTTCCGAAAGTCTTTTGAGAAAAAGCAGAAGTCTCAACTGCTCCAGGCACGAATTGGCGCCCTGATGCAGCAGGGGCAGGTTGACAAAGCTCTGGCCCTGGTCGACACAGCGAAGGCTGCCAACCAGGATGATGCAGAATACCTGGAGATGCTGGACGGAATTTCCCTGCAGCTGAAAGTCAATTCAGCGCTGCAGAAAATCCAGGGAGACAAGGCTGAGGAAGGGCTCGCAGAACTCGACGGACTGATTCAGCAGGCCAAGTCGCCACTGAAGGAACGCATCGAAGCTCTTCGAGTCCAGGTGCTGGTGGTGTCGGGCAAGTCTGACCGGGCTGCTGCAGCGATGCAGGCCGCCGCTGCTGCAGAAAACGCTGCTGCAGATCAGTTGAACAATCTGGCCTGGACCGTGTATCAGATGAAGGAACGCGGGGCTGACATTCCTTCCGAACTCCTTGCTGCTGCGATTGCAGTTGCTGAACGTGCCACTGACCTTGAGCCAAAGAATGGCCCAGTGATCGACACACTCGCTCACCTCGTTCATGCCTCAGGCAATCTGGAAAAGGCCATCGAACTGCAGACCGCTGCTGTTCAGAACGCCGGAACTTCGCCACCGCAGGTCGTCGCTGGAATGCGGGAATTCCTCGCCCAGCTGAAGAAGGAAAAGCTTGAGAAATGAACCTTCCGAATGAATTCGGCTGGTTTGGTTCTTCAACAGCGATGTTTCCCGGCGAAGCATCGCTGTTTTTTTGTCCTCTGTTCCTGCTGCGTGGACACCATCGTCAGTGGATCAGGAACAAGCTGGATTTCCGGCTCACTCTTTAACTCGGAACTTTGCGTCATGGCACAGATCGTACGCTACGGCATTATCGGAGCCGGGGCAGTCTCTGATTTTCATCATGTTCCCGGAATTCAACTCGACCCCCGATCCACTCTTACTGCGATCTGCGACCCTGACGAAGCCCTGCTGCAGAAGCGGCAGACCGACTGGGGCACAACTCGCTGCTATACCGACTACAGAGAACTCGCTGCGGACCCGGAAGTTGATGCGGTGATCATCGCAACACCAAATTTTGTTCATCGCGAACAGGCACTGGAATGTGTTCGGCATGGCAAGCATGTGATGTGTGAAAAGCCTTTGAGCCTCAATTTTGCGGAATCCGCAGAAATGTTTCGGGCGGCTCAACAGGCTGGAGTTCGTCATATGACCGCATTCACATATCGATTTGCTCCCTCAATGAGATATGTGCGTCATCTGTTGAAGTCAGGAGCGCTGGGAGAACCTCGACACTTTCGCAGTCAGCGATTTCTCGATCTTCCGGAAACCAGCTGGGGCTGGAGACAGATCCGCTCCCTCGCGGGTGCAGGTGATCTGTTTGACATGACGATCCATCGCATTGATTTTGCGCAGGATCTGCTGGGGCCAATTTCCTCCGTTTGTGGAGCAGTGAAACAGTTTGCATCCAGAAGCACCGCAGCGGACGGCACAGCTTGCCCACCGTCAGAAGTTGATGACTGGTCCAGCCTGATTGGTTTTTTTGAAAGTGGCGCTGTGGGTGTGTGGGAAGGCAGCACACTGATGAAGGGACACAACAACAAGGGAGTGGGCTACGAATGGGCTGAAATCAATGGCAGTGAAGGTTCCGCCGCATATCAACTGACCGATCCAAATCATGTTATGCTGGCACAGAACGGCAGCGATCTGCAGCGTTTGCCCGTTCCTGCCGAATTCCTGAAGGCCCCCGGCAGTCCGCGCGATCCGCAGCAGGGAGAACCCAGCACCGTCT
>Ga0075479_10000137_pt1 | contig 27195 bp, 50 predicted proteins | sample DEB08_DNA_8_FD_76341 | JGI IMG/M metagenome (GOLD analysis project Ga0075479, IMG submission 76341) | Aqueous microbial communities from the Delaware River and Bay under freshwater to marine salinity gradient to study organic matter... | ecosystem: Environmental > Aquatic > Marine > Coastal ... | reverse complement strand
TCACGACGACGACGAAACTCCTCCTCGATATACGGACGAAACTTCTGTCGGAACTCCCTTGGCATTTCCGCCCACTCATCCATAGACTTAATCCGAGACAACTCCTTGGGCATAGAAACCCTTTTCCACAACTGCATGTGGTTTGGAAGTCCATGTCCTTCAATCTCCTCTTCGGGAGGCTGAGCGGGAAGTGCAATGTGTAGCCCACCGATCGAAAGACTTTCACCTTTCGTACCGTTGGGGCAAATTGCGATAATGTCCTCAGCATCAGTAGACACGACCGTGGCTGTCTCGCTTAAACGATGGCACTCCAGTCTTTGGGTTCTTGATCTCCATGTACTTACCGCATGGACACTTGATGTCATGGTAAGCCCCGTCCTCTCCGAACTTGATGGAGACTCCCGTCTTAGATTCTTCGTGCTTCTCCTTGCATCCGCAAATGTAATCTGCCATAGTAGTTGATTTAATTTGTACACCCGCAGGGACTCGAACCCCGAACCTGCGCATTAGAAGTGCGCTGCTCTATCCCGTTGAGCTACAGGTGCATTCTATTACTCTTCGTTCCAGGAATCCTCCCAGAAGTAATGATGTCCGTCGTTTCCGTTCTGGCCGATGATGTTCATCCTCCTGTCAAGGTACACCTCATCCTGCCACCAAGGGAATTTATTTTGAGAATTTTTCTGCGAATCCCCCTGAGTAGTCTTTGGCTTCTTCGATTCCTCCATGGTCTTTTAGGTCTTTAATCATTTGTTCTAGACGCTGGCGCTCGACCAGCAACTCCTTGCAATCCGTGGCTGTCTGCTTGATAGACTGGAGCTCGGCTTTTCGAGCCGCGCCTCCAGCCTCTGGGTCTACAGGCTTCCTGACTTCATCGATCATGTTGTTGATGGCAACCTCCATGCTCGACATCAGCCTCTGTGCAGCTTCAATCGTTGTGAATTTCTTGCGTGACAAAGTTTACGTATTGAGGTGTCTTCTCGCCCATGTAGGCTCCGACAATGTTGTACTCAATGAACTCCACCGCGTCGTCATACTCCATCCCTTCTGCGATAAGTATTTCGATCATCTTGTTGATGTCGTACACGGCTACGACGTTGGCCCCGTAGGTGCAGCCTACCAGGGCCTCGTCGAATCCATCGGCGGTGAGGCATTCCTCCTCCTCCAGGATCTCCATAAGGTGCTCTCTGTCAATCATGCCTCTACGTATAAAAGATCCTCTACCCTGGTGCGGTAGTATTCCTTGCCGTCGATCTTGATTCGGTAATCTCTGTTCTCCTTAAAACCCACGACATCGCCTACCTCTACTCCGATGTCATTCAGTTCCTCGGACTCGAACGCAACCCTGCCCTTGGTGGGGAGCTTCTCCGTCAACTGCACCATCTCGATCAGATCGTTCGGGAACTCCTCCTCTTCTACAGGTTCGAGCAACGACCAGCCGAAAAGCGGTTTGATCTCATCCGTGTCTTGGTCCTTATATGCAATGGCCTGATTGCTCAGCGCCTCCTCGCTGCACTTTACGATGTAGTGCTTGTCGTCCCCCGTAAGAACCTGACCGCCCTGCATGACAACGAGGTGATGAAAGTAAAGAGTGTCTCCTGGGCGTACTCCCGTATCAATCTTAAATGGTGAACAGACGACAGGGCCTTCAGTGACTCGGTTCTCGAATTCCCCGTTCTCGTTGTATTTATGATCGATGTAAAGCTCTAGGCCGCTGTCGGTCACGAGGGTGTCGTTGATGAGCTTCTCTAGCTCAACAACAAAATAGTTGTAGGTGCGCATGAATTAAAAGTTACAGTCGTATTCAATGATGCAGGGCATGTCGTCTACAGATTTCCATAGAACCTGCCCGTCATCTGTCTGTAAATATACGAGGTATCTTTTTTTACTGTACCTGAATAGGTGCTCGTCGTCCAACACGATTGCCGACACATTGCCCGTGCCTGCCTTCATCCCGACGTAGTACGCCATGGCATCCTTTGGATCTCTGCCGATGACAATCTTTCTAATAAGTCCGTCCATTAGTTTAATGAAATACCGAGACCGTTGAGTAGATCGTCGAGGTCTCCCCCGATGTCCTTCTGCTCTTTCCAGGTCTCTTTAATAAAATCGATTATAGTGTCTAGTTCTTCTTCGGAATCCAGAGAATACCCATACATTGTCTTCATCGTAGACTTAGTGTCAGTGTATGGTTCTAGAACACCGACTACAAAGATAGACATTAACTGATCTCTCATTTCGTACTTGTCGATGATCTCGTCGATCTCCATAAGTTTTTGCTGAATCTCCATGAGGAAGTCGTCTTGCTTCATATCTTGTAGTTTATTATGCCGAGGAGTAAAGTATCATCCAAGAAGATGTTCCGCGACTTTGCTAAGCAAGATAAGAAGTATCTGCGTAGGAACAATCTCAAGAGACTCAAACAGGTGAGACAGAGGGTACAGTCGGAATGGGAAATCTCATTCTCCGACCTGGAGTTCTTGCTCTGGGGGTACGACCTTCAGTTCTTCACGATAGATTATGCCGCCCAGGACCTGGGTGCCAACAAGACGAATCTATCGAACAGGGTCATCTATCCGCTGCAGAGGAAGAAGTATCTGTACAAGCACTTCGACAAGCTCACCCCATCCGACACGTACGAGGATCACCTCTTCAGAGACGAGACCAAGTACAACTACCGAGTACGCTACGCCCTCACACAGAGGGCTAGGCTACTCGTACAGAAGTTCTACAGAGAGCTAGAGGGTTGATCAGAGCAGAGAGTCCACTTCAATCCTTGCGCAGTTGGGGCTCTCGAATGAACCACCATCTCTGCTGACCCTGGACTGGAAGTCAACAATTATCTGAACATCTCTTGAGTGATTCGCACTCAAAGTAGAAACCTCTGTGAGGGCACAGTTGTTGGCTTCGAAAGAACCACCGTCTCTAACTACCCTCAAACCAAAGTCCCTGACAATGTTTCTGTCAAGGAAGTCGTCGTCCAGGTTGTCAAACGCGCTTGTAAGGCAGCTAGGATTATCTGTGCTACCCCCGTCTCTCTCTACCCTCAGCTTGAAGTTCGAGAGCGCCAAGGCCTCGATAGAGAACGCAGAGGAGCTAGATAGAATAGATGTACCTAGTCCTAGCATTACTCTTCTTCTGAAGCGTAGAGATCAGGCTGCTGCACTTTGCACTCCTTGATGAACTCCTCTTCTGCTGCGGAGTTGCCGAAGGAGTGGACGCCAGGGTAGACACACCAGATCATCTGGTTGTCCCAGCTTGGATCTGGATCTCCATTCCAGAGAACATCGACGTGCCAGCTAGAAGAGAATACAGGTGCAGTGACTTCATTGTCGTCTGCATCATACACCCCTTTTTTGGTTACGATGTTGCCAAGGACTACGATGCTGTGGGGGTGAGAAGGGTGCCCTTCTTCATCCACCCCCAGGGCCTTGATCTTCGTTGTGGCGGCAGACTTGCTGCCGAACTCGTACTTTCTAAATTTTCTCATTGTCTTACGATGTCAGGTCGATACACTCTTGATCGGTGAGCACTCTGTCCCAGGCGGCGATTTGCTTGACTCTGATGGGAGTTGACTCGCCGTCCAGGAGGATCCTATTCCATCTTTCCATATTCGTGTTCACGTCATCCTTTACTTCAACGCCGTCGTGGAAGACCTTGATCCTGCCGCTTCCCCAATCTCTTGTGATGCAAAACTTTGGTGCGGTGCCTGTATGCTCAATGCCTGAGGGGACAAACAACCCATCTTTGTCTTGGAACACTGTGGTAAGTCTCTGCTGGTTGGTGGCTGATCTGTAGATTCTTAAGCTACCGAGGTTGCTAGCGGCGCTAATCGTGATGGTGCTGCCTCCGTAATCTCTAGGTATGTCTCTGTTTTCTGCAAGCTCGACAAACCAAGTGACATTCTCACCAACCATGTAGTCTGCAAGATCGAGGTTGCCATTATTAGGCGCTGCTTCGTCATGGTTCCTGGTCAAGCTTCCAGCGCCGTAGTTAGGGATGTAGGACGTCACACATCTTCCATCACCGTCTGGCGACGAGGTAGTTGCACGCTCGATTTGATAGCCGTAGAACAGCATACCCTTGCCTGTGTCTCCAGCGTAATCCTCGCTGCTGCCGTTAACGAGTTTTATGTTAGGTCCAGTGTCGCCTGTATCGCCGCACTGAACACCCTCGATGCAGCACCTGTACCATCCGTTACCTACGTCGTAGATGTAAGGATTCCCTGTTCCAGTGTCTGATCCAACTGTATAATTTGTAGCCGTCACTGCGGTTAGATCAAACTCTACTTTAAGGGGCAACCTTGTGAAGTTTCCTGCCTCAACCCTAAACTTGTCTCTACCCGCTTTTTTTGCGTAAATAGACAACGTGTAGTACTCGGTATTGTCAAACCCTTGTGGCGCTTGTATTCTGTGTTTGCCAGTCGCCGCAGTCTCTGTCATAAGCGTGGCGTTGTACAGCCCTTCAGGTGACCGAGTGTTCAGGTCGCTACCAGATCCAAACCAATCATTCTTCTGAGCGGGGCAGCTTTCTATTGTGGCGTTTGTAAGTGTAAAATCTCCACCTTTTGTCGAATCCGCAAAGTATTCAGTGTGATCCACGACGTTTACCCTCTTGGGCTCCAGCAAAAGAGATGGGCATCCACCGATAGCCCCCTCGTAGCAGATGCGAGGCTTGTCGTCGCTCATCCCCACAACAGCACTCTCTGCACTCGTAGACTTGTTCTCGATGTAGGAAGTAGGCACCTGGCCTCTTTCCACCTGAGGCTTTGACAGGGTGACTGTGGCGGTGGCCTCGATGTCAGAGCTTGTTCCTAGGCCGAATCTCATCGTAAGAGTACCAGTCATAATTACAGACACAGCATATCGCTTGTTGGCAGAGATTGTGTCTGTAGCAGAGATAGGTATTCCGTTTTCAAAATACGCGATGTTGGTCTTAGTGCCAGCATTGGCCCCCAGAATCTGGTTTACTCGAGGTGCCGTACCCGTGACTGCATTCACATACACGGATGAAGTGTAGATGCCTTCCGAAGAGAACGAGTTTGAGACCATGAAAGCTCGGTCACTTCCTCCACTTGCGTCTGTGACTTCAAATACAATACGATCACTAAGGCTACTGTGAGGAGCGAAACTTGTGCCACCCTGGACAACAGAGTTTCCGTGACCAGTAGCTTTTGTGTCAGTGCCAGCACCAGCAAACACCGTGTTGAACATGAGGTTCTTCCTACCCTTCTGGATCATGCCGTCTGCACCGACGCGAGTAGCTGTCATATCGCTACCTCTTGAGAAGGTGGTGAAGTCCTTTGCTCTCTGCTTAATTCTCTTGATAGAGACGTTGTCGATAGAGATGCTGTGGTTTGCTTCAATCAAGGAAAAGAGAAACAGCGTGTTTGACACTGAATCTCCTCTGTACATTTCTATAGAGTGAGTCCCAAGGGTGTCTGGAACGGGGTCGTGGCTTCCGTCAAAGTACACTCTAAGGATGTCGTCACCATCGGAGGTAGTTGAAGTGACAGTGTAAGTCAGCTTGAAATACCCACTAGCCTCTGGAAAGAGATTTCTGTTGGATGATCCGTCTGGATTCGTAGCATACGCTCTTGCTGCGGCGTTGGCTCCAGTTGTTAAGGTGAGAACACCGTTTGCAATCTTGGAAGTAGCACCAGCACCCTGTTGGGCACTGTCAATGTTCCAGCCCCAGTCGCCGTAGGTGCCGTTCTGCAAGGCTCCATCAGTGCCATCACCACCTATCGTGAAGTCACCGTTGATTACAAGCTCCTCACTGTGAAGGAGTTCTTCAGGTTTGAGGTTGTAAACCGTTTCGTTCTTTACAGCCCCACCCGTAGGCAAACAGATAAACGCTGCGTCGTCGTATAAGCTCATTTGTTGTTGTTTTCTTTCTTAGAGGCCTTTGCCAAAGATAGGTTCGTAGTAAACTTTTCCGTCATCGTCTCGGCAAGCCTTGAGACACCTTCCACGATTAAGACCATCGCGCACATAGCTAACGTGGACCCAATCAGGATTGTCTTGATCACCAAACTCCCAAATGAGTTGATCAAACGTAAGGTTGTTGAGAATGTATTGGAAGATCTCACCGTTTGTACAACCTCCGAATACGTCTGCGTCGAGATCAAGAGCTCTGCCCTGTACATGCTGACTGCGCTTCGACCCACCGATCGCAACATTGAGCTCCTCCGAACGATAGCCGCTCGACACATATATAGCAGTTCCGAAAGCGTTGCGCAGAGGTTGAAAAATATCCTCTGCAACGGCTCGTAGATTTTCGATGGTCCAGTCATCTGGTGTGTTGTCAATTCCCAGGCGCACCGCCGTTCGGCTTTTGGTGACTTCCCTTAGAGATAAATTTTTTGACAGATTCATTGTTTAGTCGTCTTTTTTCGTTCGCGACTGCAGTGTTTTGGTTCTTTCTTTTCGAGTTGAAGTAAAACTTCTTCATCCTCTTAACGAATTTTCACGCTCCAAAATTTGGACGGTATTGAAAGTTTTCCATATACTGAGATCAGCGATCAGCCAAAGTTACGAAATCTAATTTAATACCTATACCCATGAACAAGTTTCAATTCACCCTCGCTCTTGCAGCCATCGTCGCCGTCGGATCTGTCTTCATCGACACCGAAGCACACGTAGCACGTCGTGGTCAGGTCTCCCTCAACGGGGCACAGATCGAATCCGACATCGCCTTCCTCCGCCACATGGCGTCTCCACTCCCTGGGCAGGAGTAATCCAAAGTACATGAAAAGAAAAAGGGGCTCGCGCCCCTTTTTTTATGATCTAGATCTCATGATCTGTAGTGCCTTCTCGTAGGCCTTCTCCCTCGTCATCATCTGGCGTGGTGATCTGCGCACTTGATTCTTGAAGATGTAGTCTGCGATCTCCTCGGGTTCCATCTGACGGTCCTCGAACTGGCGAGTCTTGGGGTTGCGGACCTTGATGTTTGTCGGCACCTGACCTGTACGCAAGTATGGGGCCGTGATGAATCCAGTAAAGTCATCCTGCATCTTGCCTGGCATGTCCTGCATACCACCCTGGAGTTCTCTATCCGCACCGACTTTCAGAAGTCGTGCGGATCTAGGCGCAATAGGAGCGAGGTCCCCAGGTCTAGCTGCAGGTTCGTCTGCAGGTTCGGGTTCTGGCATGGTGGGCACATCACCCACTGGCATGTATACGTCGGTGGATGCGGTACCGAAGGCTGACTGTCTGTCGGCTCTGGACTGCTGGAGATCGTTGATGTCTCTAAAGTCTCTCACGTCAGCATCGGGTGCAGTGTTGAGGAGGAAGTCGGCCACGGGTGGATCCTCTCCCTCTGGAACGGCCATCCCGTCTTCCGCGTACTTCATTCGGTACTTAGGCACTGCCATGCCGTGCTTGGCCTGCAAGAGCCCAGGCAATCCAAAAAGGGCTGCCATAGGGTTACCGCCTGGCATAAAGTTGCTAGCCATGCCAGCAACACCTCCGACCTTCTGAAGCAAGGGGTTGTTGCTGTTCTGTGCCATGCCTCCCAAAAATTTAGCACCTTGTGCGATTCCGCTGCCTGGAGTGGCGTAGGCCTTGGCCACATCCTTGATGCCACCGACGAGACCCTTACCCTGCTTGAAGGCATTGACTCCAGCCATGATTGCACCGCCCAAACCGTACTCTACCTTACCGCCCTCTCCCTGAGACTTCTTGTTCTTTTTGAGCCTCCCCTTCAGGACGTCGGCGTAGGTAACCTTTCCGTCTCCTGTCAAATCTGGGAAGGACTTACCTCCCTTCTTGTATCTTTTAATCTTTGGCATTACGATGCGATAAAGACCTCTACTGAGATCGCGTTAGATCCTGGGTCGACGAGGATCGACTCCAGGTCGTTGAGTGTTGTTACGATGGTTGCGTTGGCGTCGCTCACTGCAATCCCGTCTTCTGGCGTACCCATGATGTAGCTGCGACCCGCCGCAACGAGAATCGTTGCAGAAGAGTCTGCCGCGCTGTCGTCCTCCCCTGTCTCCACCTGTAACGAAAGGTTGATCGGATTGGCGGAGTCCAGGTTGGTCACACGGATGTACTTGACATCCCCGAGGTCCAGAGCCCCCTTCCCTCCAGTGACACCTCCTACTGCGCTCTTAAACAGAGCAACCGTGGTGTCTTCGTTTGCGGGGCATGTAACGATGCGGTGCAGTACTTCGTTTACGGAGGTGATGGACAGGAAGTTCTCCGATCCTCGATCCTTTCCGTTGAGTGTAACCGACTCTGTGATTGTGACGTCTAGTGTAGCCATTACTTCATTCCGTATTTAGCCTTGATGCGCTTCATGAGTTTCGCAGTGGATGGGTTCTTTCCTCCCATGGCCTGTCTGTATGGGATACCGCTCACGCCTGCCGCCTGTGCAGCTGCAGCTCTACGAGCCTGATCCGCAAGGATGGCATCTCTTTCACGTTGCGCGTTGGCGCTCACGCCACGGCGCAACATCTCAACCCTCTCCATGTCTGTCATGGGACGCAAGCCGAGGGCTGCTGCAACTCTACCGTCTCTAGGGTCCATAGTGGCAGACCCGACATCAAAGCCTCCAGTGTAATCAGTGGCGCCACCGAGTCCAATGCCCTCTTCAGGACGCAGGGCTTCTTTCGCACCTACCATGTTGCCTCGTCTTCTGATCAATTCATCTCTGCTGCTGCCAGTGGCAACTCTTTCGTCCCCAGGGTACATCTCCCTAAAGACTGGACTGCCGTAGCTCCATCGACGAGGATTCGGTGTATCAACTTGAGAGGCCACTTCTCTTGCACTGCGCAAGGCAGGATCTGCAGCGTTCTCCTGTCTGCGTCTCTCCAGCTCTGGCTGAAGCGCTTCTCTTCTTTCTTCTGCGGCGCTAGGTCCCGCGTCTACCTGTGTAGGCCTGAACGGGAAGGCACCGCGTACCTCTGGACCACTGAAACGGTACTCCTCCAGTGCGTCGTTGTATGCTCTCTTCTCGTCACGCGAAAGATTTCTGTACTCCTTCGGACTAAGCTCCCTGAATGGGACCTCGTACGTAGGATAGTCGAGAAGTCTTTGTTGTCCGTCGACGAGAGATGGCCCCATACTCGGGAGTGGTCTAGCTTCAAGGTCTGCAATAGACTTGATCTGACGACCGCTTAACCCCTCTAGAAGATCTTGAGTTAAATTTCTAGGAGAGACCCGAGTCGCTCCCATGGCTGCGGGATCTCCATAGGGTGTATACTCTGGAGTAAAGTAAAGATCCTGATTGAGAATCTCACCAGTAGCCGCATCCGTACGCAACGCATTTGGATCGTTCATTGCTTCGGCGAGAGCTGCTCTTCTAGCAGCGATCACCTCAGGATCTTCCGCTTCTTCGGCTTCGGCAGTTTCGGCAGCTTCATCGGATGCAGGTTCAGAAGCGGTCTCCCCCACTCCAGGTCCTCCTGCTTCAGAGGTTGGTTCTTCTTTTGCATCATTGGTAGTTTCTTGTGGATCTGCATCTACCCCCATCGCCTCCAACCTCTTCAAAAGCTCAGACGTTTCGGAGGGCCTTTCCTGGCCCGCCGTCACGTCCCCAGGATCCCCTGAAGGAACACCTTCTTTATTCGCACCACCCAGTCTGCTGAAGATGTCACCACCCAACAGCGCTGCAGCACCGAGTCCTGCACCCATCCCGAGTGGGAGACCAAGTGTGTATGGTCGTCGACGGCGTGCCGCCTTTCTAAATCGACCCTCTTGATCAAGAAGATCCTTCTGCTCACGTGCAGAGAGTGTCCCCTTGCGGGCCTGCTTCCTCAGGTTGCGCCTGAGAGCACGGCTCCGCTTGTCTACTTTTCTAGCCATGCAGCAAATATAATGCTTTTGTTTTTACCTCAGATGATCAAGAACCGCCTCTTAACGCCTGGACACAGCTAACCTGTATTGAACAGTTATACATCCTTATTGATTTAGTGTGGGTGCGCCAAAGCACCCCATATAGAATAGCAAAGGTATAACAGAAATTCTTAAAAGTCAAGATTGAATTGTTACTTTAATCAATAGCCTTAACCGCTTCCTAACGAGACTGTTACGTGCTCTCCCGCTTTGACGAGCGGATCGCACGCCTCGAAAAATGGGTGAGAAATACGTAGGGTGGGGATTATATGTATCTGACGAGAGGCCAATTCGACACAGAAAACGAGTTTTCTGACCCCCCTCCCTTCGACACAATCAAAGATTGTGGGGTAACTTTTGACGCTAACCATCTCACCGACAGGTCTTTAGACCTGTAGCTTAAACCTTTGGTTTAACAGAGAACTGGCTAAAAGGGTACGCAGCTTGTTCCTAGGCATAATGCGTTGACAATCACCCCCTTTCCCTTTCCAACTTGGAGTATTACTCCAACCTGACTAGACACTACCAACCTCGATGCTGTTGGTAATTGCAATAACCATGGGTTATTGAGAATGTTTTGTCAACATCAAAATCCATTGGCGGAGCGGTGCGCTGCGTCAGTAGCACACATAGCCAACTTGTTGGCTTCCTGTCACTACCGAGGATTCGGTCAAACTATTACTTTACTTCGTAAAGGAATAAGATGGTGGCAGAGTAGAGATGTAGTAAGAAAGAGAAGAGGAGTCTTACGACTTCTCTTCCTTACTACTATCTCCTAGAGCCTTGAGAAGTCGGTTCTAGGTCAAACTTCAAATTCATTTTCAATGAATAACTTCCAATTCCAAGACTGCCGTAAGGCAGTGAACCAAGCCACCTTCCGTCCTACTTCAGAGCGTAAAGCTCTGGCTCTGAAGCTTCTGCAAGAAGCTATGGACTTCGTCAATAACCTCGAAGAGGTTAAGCCGACCAAGAAGAAGGCCAAGAAGGGCCGTCGTAAGACGGCGAAGAGAACACCTTCACAGAAGGTGGCAGACCAAATGGACAGAGCTTCGATGAAGACCAACGAAGTTGGGCCAGTCAAGCCTTCCAAGAAGGCTCCGAAGGCTTCCGTTAAGGAAGCTGCTGAGTCAGCCAAGGCTGTCTCAGAGCACACAGGAGCTGCTCAGAGAGCAGCCAAGAAAGCCGAAGTGAAGGCAGAGGATGACAAGTTGGCTTCTTTGGAAGCCAAGGTTGAAGCCCTGACAGCTTGCTTGGCCATCCACATGGAGTCTTCGACTCCTCAATCAATCAACGAAGTTGGCTTCGACGACGTTCCATTCATCATCTAATTCATTGAAAATGAATACCAAACATTCCTTCGTGCTCCGTCTTATCGATGAAATCGATAACATCCTTGAAATCAATGGAATTGATTCAAGCATACCTGAAAACGCAAGTCTCTACGAGACTCAAATCGGTCTCATTGCTTTAGCAATGTCAATGGAAAAACTCTAATTCATCGAAGATGACAATCATTCTCCAACTCTTCATGCTCTGCGTATACGGAACACTCTGTGTTCTCTGTGTGCTCGCCTTTCTCAACTTGTTGAGGGGCCGAGGGCAATAATCCCAACTACTAGAGAGTTCTAGTATATATACCCTCTCTGAACGTAGTGAAGAGAGTATATATACAGAACCTCTCAATGTCAAACTTCAAACTTCAATTCATCATGAACACATTCACTGATGTCCGTTCTCAGCTGATTGCTGAACTCCTCGATTCTCACCTTTCCTTCGAATCAGTCCGTGCCACGGCTACGTGGGATGAGATGTCTTGCCTTGAGCAGATGACCCTGGAGGATTTGATGGATATGTAATATCCAATCACAGATACACTGATGAGCCTTGAGTAGGCGAAACACCCCTTTGGGGTGTCTGTATCAAACTTCAATTCATTTACAATGGCATCATTGCAATCTCTTTACATGGCCCTGCAAGACGGCGAGGGCTTCAGCGTAAACGCTGACCAAAAGACCTTCACAGGCCGTGGCTACGCAGTAGGCGGCACCGAAGTCCCTTCTCTTGTCGTTGAAAACGACAGCCTTTCGTTCAATAAGTTCTGTCTTGCCATGACAAGCATGGCATCAGAGATGCTCGACCCAGACACACAGGTGATCGGGGGCTGGGTGGATGCAGGAATGGCCTTCATCGAGGTTTCCGACGTGGTTCGTAGCAAGTACGTAGCCTTGGAACTTGCGAAGCACCGAAACGAAATCGCCATCTACGACTTCCAAGCGCAGTCAGAGGTACGCAACCCCGACTTCGTTGTTGGTGGAGCCACCACGAAGGTCGAGTTGCCTGCACGTCAAACCGAAAATCAAACATCATGAACATTTGGGAACGCTACCCTGCGAAGGGAACACACTACGAAGCCATGAAAGCAAAGGCAGGACTTCATACATTCGAGTACTACGTATACTACGGGAGGGACCGCGATGATTGGCGCGGCCCTCACAAAATCAAGGCTCTCACGAAAGAGGAAGCCATCCGCTCGGCACAGGACTACTTCGCAAACACGGGGTGGACCGTGTGGAACAAAACCTTCAAAGTCATTCAAAATCAGTGATTTACCATGTCAAACTTCAACGAATACTTCAACCCATTCCGTGACCTTTGTCACGACGAACTCATCGAGGCGTACGCCTACTACTCCGAGTGCCGCGACTACGAAGCAACCTCAATGGTTGCCGAGGCGTACAACGAGGACACATGGCTCGACCTCTCTTACTTCGGCATCGGCACCACCGACCAACCTTAATAGAGAGGTAGTATATATACCTTCTGAATTTATGAAGAAGGTAATATACAACCCTCTCAATGTCAAACTTCAAACTTCAAACCCATGACTGAATCAAACTTCCCCACCATCGGCTCCGCCGTGCTGTACCTGAACGGCTTTCACTACGGCGAGTTCCTCGACCGCTTGAACGTGGTTTCACGCCACGACCCTGAATGGATTCGGAACATCGCTGACGCCACAATGATGTTCGATTGGGAGAGCGAAGAGGAGAAGAAACGGATGCTCAAGTGGTCTATCAAAGAAAAATATGTAATCGCAGTAAACTCATGAAAATCACACAAGACCTTTGCGACAAATGCGTTTCCGTACTCACAGATGATGGGTACAACGCATCGGTAGTGGAGTGCGAACCCAAGCAGTATGCTGTCTACATCGACAGCGTATGGGACTCGGCACTTCAGAATGCAACGTCCTTCCGTCTCCACGACGAGGACATCATGTACCACGCATCTCACTTTGGTTAATTGAAGTTTGACCACGAGGGGGTAACTACCTGAAACGTCAGGCTATCCCCTCACTTTTTTACCTGAAGCGTCAGGCCAAACCCTGACTTTTTTCAAGGGAGCGCAGTCGGTGCGTCCGAGGTGTTCGAGTCCCCTCCTCCCTTCTATAGTATGTATGTATATATCTCTCTGAACAGAGTGAAGAGAGTATATATACAGACAATACTTATCAATCATTTTCAAACTTCAATTCACTACCTATGAAAATTTATGCAGTAATCCACGGAGTGTGCGGCCTGTACGAAGGCTACTCCGACACCACTTGCGAGTTCTTCCCCGACGAAGAGTCCGCCATCAAGCACATCAAGCAAAACCTCGACGACTACCGCAAGGACGAGATGTGTGTCAACATCGAACACAGCCGTGACATGATGCACACCTTTGTCACCATGGACCGCGACCCTGACAACTACAAGGCTTGCGTCCCCTCAGACATGGACCACGACGACTACGTTGCAGAGTACATGGATGACGTGAGTGTCGAGGTGTTCCGCATCGTCGAGGTTGATGCCTCACGATACGAGAACTCTTCCACCACCGAGCATATCTGGCTGACGTGGGACCAACAGGATTCCTGCGTGGCATGGGACTACTACCCCCTGTGTATGTCACTTGTGGCTCGTGTCTCCTCCGATGTGATGGACAACAGCACCGACGACAATCCTCACCAATCCCTGCACAACCTTGCACAAATGGGTGAGTTCATCTCCTCTGTGTACTACCGCAACGAAGCCTTCATCGACATCGACGACTACACCATGCACGCTTTCCGTATCCCCAAGAAACTCAAGACCGATGAATGAACAACCCTATGACTACGCCGCCAACTACCTCCGCTCCCTTGTGTACTGGATGGACAGGCGACCTGAATCCCTGAACGACGGCATGACCGTTGAGCAAATCATGAATCAATACAATCAACACCGAAACGCATGACTATCGAATCACAGACAGACCTCGACATCCGAGTGGCAGTCAGCGACTGCTTCAATGCCAACAGCCTTGACACCCACGTCAAGAGTGCATACCAACTACTTCAGAAGTACCTACGTCAGACCCACGGGTTCACTTACGATCAGGTGGACGAGGTAGTGGACCGCATCGAAGAGCAGGTGGCAGAACACATCATCAGTATTCACGAAGAACAGAACGCATGACATTATCAGACATCCAAGATTACTTCGATTACGTTGTCCAAGAGGTGTGCGTGCACGACCCCGAGATGCTTCTCGAAGCAGCCACCGAGACAGGCGCAACGTTTAAACTCGACCCTTACAATGTTCTCTGCTTCATGGTGGAGAACAAGCCACTGCCTGGCACTCACAGCTACGGGTTCCACAGCCCCTACGGACGATCTATTCGTGAACACTTTTCATTTATCTACCACTCATGACATCAGTACAAGAAAACAAGAACGAACTCGAAGCCGCTGTGCGGTACTGCGAGTCAGCCATCAGCCGTGCCAAGCAAACCATCGAGTCGATGGAGTTCCGTCAGCAGGCGGCAACCAAGGCATGGCACGAACAGACAGGGCGTGAAGAATCCCTCACCAAGAAGCTTGCGTTCATGACCGAGGAGTACGACAGGATGAAGGGGTATGCTGACAAGCTACTCGACGAGATTGCCACGCTCAATGACCAACTTGCAGAGTTGTCCAAGGCATACAAGGACTCCACCCACGAGGAGGTCACCATGAAGAAAGCATGGCGTGAGCAAAGGGAACTCGTAGCCCTGCGTGACGACCAGATTGCTATGCTTGAGCGACGACTCGCCAAGTACACAGGTGAGAAGGTCTACCCCTTCAAGGAGGGAGACCTTTACTACGTATTCAATCAGCTCGACGGCACATGGATTGAGTCGGTCTGGGATGACGAGTCAGAGCGCATCCACGACAGCCCAAGTGTTCCAAGTCGCCCACACAGGGTGTACTTCACGGTCGATCAGAAGAACGTACTCGACAAATTCAAACCCGAAGATGACTGACATGGAAAAAATAAAACTTAAAGACATTACGTTTTACAAAAATAAAACTCACATAACAGTTCCAGCAGGGAGGCAGTCTCTGAAGGAAAGAAAAAGAATTGACATCTATTCCCTAGACAGACAAACAGTATTGCCTGGCTTGACTAGATTCCAAGGCGTAGTCGAAGGCGTAATCGATAGGAAGATTGATTTCTGGAGGTTGCGCAAGCGAAAGAAGATGGAGGACGGTGATGTGTTTGAGGTTTACACTCACCTCTCCTCCGAATGTGAAGCAATGAAAGCCTACGCAAAATTTGTAATCAAATCAAATGTAAATGACTGACGAGTACATGGACCGCAAGTGGGCGGAGATAGAGGAGAAGATGCGGCGCTTTGAGGCGACCGCATCCCCTCAAGACAAGATGATGTTGGACTGCATGGTCCGAGATTGGGAGTCTAAAATGAGATTAAAACTACAGCATGAAGAACATCAAAAGATATCGCGTACGTTTTCACCTCGCCAAGGGTGATAACTTTATGAAGTGGCAAGTGTTTGATAGACAGCAGAATACGAAGTCTTACTTCGACCCATCCTTCAAGACAATAATGATGCGTAACTGTGTGCTGGGTAACCGACCTGCTACGGCCAAGCGCATCTTCGAGGGTGAAAACAAGACGGTCTGTGCATGGGTTTCGTGCGACGACATTCAGGTGTGGGACTCGGGTACGGTCAAGATCGACACGTCCGCCATGACACACTACAAGTACAACCCACGCAAGAACCCTCACTGGTTCACCGACACCCACGACAACAGAGACGGACTCAAAATAAAAACGATGATGACAAACAACAGAGCCATATATGGATAAGTACCTAAGATTTATGAGGAACCTCGCCAAGGGTGAGAAGGGTAGCCCCCGAAACAGGCGGCGACTGATGGAACGTGAACTCAAAAAACTCAAAGCAAATGACAGACCTGGAACTAACACAGTGGGTTCTGAACCAGAAGAATGAGTGGGATGTACCTGACTGTCCCGTCGTCAACAACGCAGTCGGTTTCATCATGGCCGATATCGACGAGCGTGGTGCGGAGGGGTTCGTCAACATGACGGCGCAAGAGGTAGTGCATGGCTACATCGGTGCGACAGTCACGGTATCCAACGGATTGATGGATCAGTTCAATGTTAGCATGAGTCAAGAGGAGATGCTCGACGAACTAGGCATAGACCAATCAGAAAAGATTGACGTCAAAGGTCTAGTCAACTCACTCAACACTGGCATGCTGGACATCATGAAGTCCATGTTGACCTACCTAGAATTACAAGAACTAGCATATAAATTTTTTTACAATGAACATGAAAATTGAGCAACTGCTCGAACGTATTCGTATCGAGTACGAAGATGCCATCGGTGAATGCATCGAACCCAACTGCCGACGCCGAGACAAGGTGGAGGTGCGGTCAGCCTTGGCTAACGCCATCAGACCTTACGCAACCTTCCGTCAAATAGCAGACATGCTAGGCAAGGGTGATCATTCCACGATCGTACACATGATGAAGCAACACGAGGTGTACACCGCGAGCTCACCATTCTATCGCTTCAATTACTCCATGGCCCTTAAAGTTATCGAGGACTTTGCAAGCAAGCACAATATGGTTCAACGAGTCATGCTAGAATCCTCTGTGTTGTGCGTCAAGACTGAGCTTGAGACACTCAACCGCACGATCGTACAGCTCAAGCGTCGGCGTGCTAAGATTGAAGAAAGTGTCGACAAATCCTTGGATGTGTCGAACCTTTCCCCTACATTTGTCCACAACTAATTCAATTCAATGTCTAATTACAAGTTCAAGACCACGAACATACGTGGCAAGCAGTACGTCGAAGTGAACGAGCGCATCAAGTTCTTTCGCCAAGAGGACCGCTTCAAAAACTGGGGCATCCACACGGAGTTCCCGATCATTGACGACACACAATGCATGTGCCGCTGTACGATCACTACAGCAGAGGGTACTATCGTGGCTCAGGGTCACGCTCATGAGGTGAAGTCATCGTCCAACATTAACAAGACAAGCTATGTCGAAAACTGTGAAACCTCAGCAGTCGGTCGTGCATTGGCGGTTCTCGGAATCGGAATCGACACGTCTATTGCGTCAGCTAATGAAGTTGAAGATGCAATCGCGCAACAACAAGCCATGGTCGACAACCCTAAAGTCCAGAAGCTTAGCAAAGCTCTCGACGCGCCAGTAGAGAACATCATGGACAAGGCGGTTGCCTACATCAAGGGACAGACGGACAAGCGCAAGGCGTTTGATTCTGTCACCAAGAAGTACGGTGATCAGCTTTCAGAGAAACAAGTTGCAGGGCTGAGAAAGTTTGTGCGATGACAATGCGAGAGCAACTCAAGGAGAGAGTGGGCAAACCCCACCTCTCCTACTCCTCGCTCAAGTATGCTCTCGGAGACATGAAGCTCTGGGAGATGTACATGAGAGGCCAGCTGAAGAAAGAATCAGAAGCTCTTCAGTTCGGGTCCTTGTATGATTTGCTTCTGTTCGAACCTGAAAAATTCAATGACCTCTACTACACTCTCGATGACGCTGACATTGTGTCTAGCATTGGTGGCCGTAACCCTCGTAGCACGAAACGATACAAGGAGTGGGTCGCCGAAGCGGGGCAAACTGCGACGAATGCGGACAAGAAACTAGCTCCTGCCGCTGACGTCAAGCGAGCTGAGGAGATGATCCAACGCCTGAAAGACTGCGGCCTGTACGACAAGCGTTTTGCAGGTGGTAAGTTTCAGGTTGAGTTCAATACAGACCTCGACGGTATCCCACTCAAGGGGTTCCTCGATTGTCTGCGTGACGGAGAGTTCATCGTGGACTCCAAGTCATCACGCTCGATCGACAAGTTCAGGTACGACGTCAACAGCTTTAGCTACGACATCCAGGCCTACATCTACACCAAGGTGTTCGGCATCAAGGAGTACTACTGGGTCGTGCAGGAGAAGGCTTACCCCTTCTTCCCTGCAGACGTCAAGTGCTCCGACGAGACCCTGTTCAAGGGTGAGATGAAGTTTCACGAAGCGATCGAGAACATCAATAACTGGCTGAACGACAGCACACCAACAGAAAAACACTATGCCGACTTTATTGTATAAGACTACACGGGTACTTTGGAAATGCTTGCTTGCATTCTCATTGTACTATACCTTTACCGATATCTTTCCTGTTTAATTTTTTTAATTTATTTACATCATGAGCGATAACAGCTATGACTCCGTACTCGTAGGGTACACCGAAGAACCTCGTTACTACGAGGACAACCTCTCATCTTGGTCCGTCAAACTCAAGAAGTCTGAACTTCAAGAGATGATTGACAAGTATGCAACCACCGTGAACGATCAGGGACAGGGCGGCAACGTCTACCTCAAGTTGTTCATGTCCAAGAACGGCAAGCCTTGCTGTTCGGTGTTCGATCCGAACAGCGCAGCTGCCCAAGCCAAGCGTGAAGCGAAGGCTCAAGCAGCACAGGATGCCCCAGCACCTGTTGCTGAGTCAGATGACTTGCCATTCTGATAGGGCACCTATCTACTACATGACCGCTCGTGTCGCCTTCAAGAAACGGAAGGTTGTACACGAGCGTGTTGTGTGGATAGTATCCGTCTTCGACAACCCGAATGACATCCGCAATTACGACATCAAAACAATGACACGCCTAGAGCATGAGCTCTACGGCAAGAACGCCAAGTCGGAGAAGCAAATAATCATCAGGGAAATCCTAGACAAGAAGCTCATCTCACATTCTACACTGACTAAAGATGAACACAAGCAACAAAATAAAGAGCAAGTGTAAAGACCTTGAGGACCTGCTGCTAAGCAAGAACGCCAAGTATGGTGACTCGGCCCTCGACCCTCTCAACATTTTCTCAGAAGCCAACGCTGTGTCGGGCATCAAGATGCGCATCGACGACAAGCTGAAGCGAATTAAAAACGCAGGTCTTATCGACGCGACGGAGGATACGTTGCAAGACCTCGCAGGTTATCTTATCCTCCTTATGATCGCACGAGACAATGCAAGTAACGATATTCAAAAACGTCTTCGACAAGACCAACCCCCATCACATACCACTACAACAAGCGTTGGAAAGGATTCAGACTGGGAAGTCGAGTACAGTGATTGATGAGGTACGTGCAGGTAACAAAGAGAAAAAGAAAGCGCTCCCCGTTGTATGTTTCAGCGGGGAGTTTTCGTCAAGAGCTGACGACGCGCTCTTCGAGCACTCGGGATTTGTTGTACTGGACTTTGATCACGTTGACGTTGACCAAACCAAGCGGGCTCTTGCCACGGATGATTTCATTCACTCGTGCTGGACTTCGCCTAGTGGCAACGGCGTCAAGGCCTTGGTCCACATCACGAATCCAGAGCGACACAGAGACCACTTCCGTGCAATGATCAAGTACTTCGAGCGCCAGTATGGACTGGAGCTCGATGAGTCTGGCATCAACGAGTCACGTGCCTGCTTCGAGTCGCACGACCCTGAACTCATTGTCAAGGAAGACTACAAGAAGTTCGGACACTTTAGCACAGAGTTCGCAGAGGCACAGGTCCCGAGCAACGAGGCGTACGACTACACGGACTACATGAAGTTGAACTTGGCTGCGCGTATGATTCGCAATGCATCCGACGGAGACAAGCATCGAGTCCTAGTCAACGCATCCCGACTATGCGGTGGTTACATTGCCGCAGGTAAGATGGAGCACGACGAGGTTGTGCGCATCCTGCACCGTGAGATCTGCAAGCGTGACATCGACAGCGAGGAGCATGCACTGAACACCATCCTCGACGGCATTGAGATCGGCAAGAACATGCCCATCCGTGACGTCATCGAGGAGGAGAAGTCTGCTCAACGTGAGATGCTGCTGAACGATGGCGACATGTCGTTCATCTCTTCAGACGATGAAGACTTCCGATGGATCGACGACTACTCCCAGGGCAAGGTGGAGGTCGGCCTGGACACAGGCGACCCCAAGCTCGACGAGTACTTCCGATACAAGAAGGAGTTCGTCATCGTGAACGGACACTCTAACGTGGGTAAGACCACCACCATGTTGTACCTGATTGCCAACTCTGCAGTCAGGCACGGATGGAAGTGGGCGATTTACTCTTCAGAAAACAAAACCGCATCCGTCAAGATGTCCTTGATGCAGTTCGCCATGGACAAGAAGGTTGCGGACATGACTTATCTCGAACGTAAACAAGCATACAAATGGGTAGGAAATCACTTTACCATCATCAACAACAATCAGATCTACACGTACGGAGACATCATTCTCTTTATGGAGAAGATTTTAAGGCAGCAGCCCTTGGACGGGATCTTCGTGGATCCGTACAACAGTCTCAAACTGGATATGAGGAACGCGAGCATCGGGGTACACGACTACCACTACGAGGCAGCGTCGGAGTTCCTGACATTCAGCAAGGCGAATGACGTAGCCGTGTGGTTGAACATGCACGCTGTCACTGAAGCTCAGAGGCGCAAGGGTCCAGACGGTTTGCCCGTTGCCCCCTACGCCGAAGACACAGAGGGTGGCGGAAAGTTCGTAAACAGAGCGGATTGCTTCCTCACGATTCACCGAAAGGTTCAATCGATGGAGCAAGACATCCGCAGGATGAGCGAGTTACATGTTCGAAAGGTGCGCGAGGTGGAGACAGGCGGTCAGCCTACTCCACTGGAGGATCCATACTGCATGCTCATGAACTTATCACACACAGGGTTCACGACACGCATTGGACAACGCGCTCTGTACAAGCCGATTACGTTTCCGAAGGAGGCTACGATGCCGATCAACCTGGACTTTGTTTCCACAAAAAGTTGATTTTGAAAAATAGCTGAGGTACCTTCGGTACATGAAACGTAAAAAGACAGGAACACGCAAGCGATCCAGCGCTCGCAAGAAGCAGCTGGGTCGTTATGCAAGTTCTCTTGAGAAGTACTGTGCAGATCAGCTAAAGGAATACGGGTTAGCTTTTGACTACGAAGAACACACCTTCGAGTTGATGGACCGATTCAGATTCCCCAACAAGTACTTCAAGATGACTGCGAAAGGTAAGGAGATGACGGACCGTTCAGGGTCCGTCGTACTCCCTATCACATACAAGCCTGACTTCGTAGGCAGGGATCACGATTGGATCATTGAGACGAAGGGTTACCTTCCCTCACACCATGACTTCCCTATGAGGTGGAAGCTTTTTCTTCGGCAATTAGTTGGAACTGACTCCAAAACGATTGTATTTTTAGCGAAGAATAGCGGTCAGGTAGACCACGCTATTCAAGAAATTCTAAAATCAATCAAGGATGGAGACATTTGAACTAAGTCATAGGATTCATACAGCGTGCGATCGTATCCACCAGGCTACGACAGACATGTATGAAGCCATGCACCCCGACGGTGAGCCTCACGGTGACCTACTCATTACCGAGCAGAACATCAGAGACTTCAGAGAGTGGGTCAACAATGAGATTGACCTGATTCGAGAACTCATCGGAGAGTACAGTGGCCAACATAGGCTCTAAACGCAGAGCTTATTCAGGCAGTACGGGAAGGGTAGCGGAGGTTAGGTTTGTGCGTGCCGCCAGGAGCAAAGGCTTGACCGTGACGAAGTCGTCACACACAGAGGACAGACACCATCACATCGATTACTGGCTTGCCATGTCACCAGAGGGCAAGAAGCATGGAGTGGATGTGAAGGGGAACAACCTACCAGATGAGATCTGGGTGGAGTTCAAGAACGTTAGAGGGAATCAAGGCTGGCTGTACGGCGGTGCAACGATCATCGCATTCGACATGCCAGAGGAAGGAGGATTCTCCATTGTAGATAGGCAAGAGCTTGCCCTGTTCTGCGAGAAGCACGTAAGCGACGAGCAGGTCAGGAACAAGAAGGATGCCTACCTAAAAAGATACACTCGCAAGGATCGAGAAGATGTGATAACCCGACTGAACTTACGCGATATCAAGACGTTACAGTCTTATAGAGTGTGGGAGTATGACACGGATTATTAACTATCTTCATAGTCCTTTTTTAATCACCACTTACAGTAACCCATGACTACCTCAATCTTTGACAAGAGGCTGAGCTACAAGCCCTTTGACTATTCTGAAATCACCGACCCCCTCATCAATGCGATGTGGGCAAGCCACTGGACACACAATGAATTTAATTTTAAGTCAGACGTCCAGGACTACCATACCAGCCTGACCGAACAGGAACGCGACGTGATCAAGCGTGCTATCCTGCTCATCTCCCAGGTAGAAGTGGCGGTGAAATCGTACTGGTCAAACATCGGCAAGCATCTGCCCAAGCCAGAGATTGCAGACATGGGTGCTGTATTTGGTGGCGTGGAAGTGATCCACTCCCGTGCCTACTCAGAGATCCTGACGAAGCTGGGGTTGGAAGAAGAGTTCACCACTCTTCTAGAGAATGAGCCTGTACTGAACCGCGTTACCTATCTGAACAAATACGTCGATCGCGTATATGAAGATGACAGGAAGCAGTTCCTCTACAGTCTCATCCTCTTCACGCTCTTCACGGAAAACGTCTCACTTTTCAGTCAGTTCTACACCATCCTTGGGTTCAACAGGTTCAAGGCCGTGCTCAAGGACACAGCCAACGTCGTGCAGTACACCTCGAAGGAGGAGAACCTACATGCAGAAGGCGGCATGGCTTTGGTCAATCAGATCCGAGCCGAACATCCTGAGTTGTTCGACGCGGATCTTGAGACACGCATCTGGGAAGAGGCACAAGTTGCGCTCGATGCAGAGCAGAGTCTGATCAGGTGGATATTGCAAGGCTTTGACAATGAGTTCCTTAGCGAGAGCATCCTGAACAACTACCTCAAGAACAGAGTGAACGAGAGCATGCGTCGCATCGGCTTCGCCTTCGAGTTCCCTGTGGATCCTGAGTCGCTAGGCGTTACAGAGTGGATGGACGAGGAGGTGTATGCGTCCGCGTTGTCTGACTTCTTTCACAAGAAGCCTATCGACTACGCAAAGAGCACCAAGAGTTTCACAGCAGACGAATTATTTTAATGTACAAAGATTTTTACTGGGTCACAGAAGAGACCCGTCAGTTTATGGAGAAGGGTTACCTTGACCCAGGCCAGTCGGTCGAAGAGAGGGTGAAGGAGATTGCCGATCATGCGCAGTCTATCCTTGAGCGGAACGGAACGGGCAAGTGGGACAACTTCAGCGACCACTTCTACGATTGCATGAAGCGTGGGTTCTTTAGCCTAAGCACCCCCGTGTGGGTGAACTTCGGCAAGGACAAGGGCCTACCCATCTCGTGCTTCGGAACGCAGGTGCAGGACGACACCTTCGACATCTTGCGTGGTGCCGCAGAGATCGGAGCCATGAGTAAGGTGGGAGGCGGTACTGCCACGTACTTCGGCAACCTTCGACCACGCGGAGCCAAGATCTCCAGCGGTGGCGAAACCAACGGTGCCGTGTCCATGATGGAGCTGTTCAACACCACCACCAATGTCATCTCACAAGGCAAGGTGCGACGTGGTAGCTGGGCCGCATACCTAGACGTAGAGCACCCAGACATCGAAGAGTTCTTGCAGATCCGCAGCGAGGGGCACCCCATCCAGGACGTGTCGTTTGCTGTGTGCATCAGCGACGAGTGGATGCAGTCTATGATTGATGGCGACAAGGAGAAGCGTGGCATCATGGCCAAGATCCACAAGAAGCGCAGCGAGACAGGCTACCCATACATCTTCTTCACGGACAACGTGAACAAGGCAGCGCCTGAATGGTACAAGGAAAACGACATGAAGATCAAGCACTCACAACTGTGCGCAGAGATCATGGAGTACACCGACGACACCAAGTCTTTCGTGTGTTGCCTGTCGTCCATGAACCTGCTGCACTACGACGAGTGGAAGGGATCATCGATGGAGTTCGATCCTGTATACATCCTGACATCCTTCTTGGACGCAGTGTACACTGAGTTCATCGACAAGGCGAAGGACATCCCCTTCATGGAGAAGGCCGTGCGCTTTGCCAGAGAGCACAGAAGCATCGGCATCGGAGCACTGGGGTATCACTCCTACCTACAGAAGAACCGCATTCCATTCGAGAGCATCCAGGCTAGGCTCATCAACAAGGAGATGTTCAAGGACATCGAGCTCAAGAGCATCGAGATGAGTCACGAGTTGGCCGATGAGTTCGGCAGGTCCAAGCACTCAGGATACAGGCGCCACAGCACCCTACAGGCTGTGGCTCCTACGACATCATCGTCGTTTATCTTGGGGCAGGTGTCTCCATCTATCGAGCCACTGCAGTCCAACTACTTCACGAAGGACTTGGCCAAGGGTAAGTTCACATACAAGAACCCGTACCTCAAGGAGGTGTTGGCCGAGTACGACAAGGACGATGCGGCTACATGGAAGAGCATCATGATGAAAGGCGGTTCTGTCCAGCACCTGGACTTCCTCACGCAGGACGAGAAGGACGTGTTCAAAACGTTCGGAGAGATCTCACAGATGGAGGTTGTTCAGCAGGCTGCCGATCGTCAGAAGTACATCGACCAGGGGCAATCTCTGAACGTGATAGTATCAGATGAGGTTAGTCTGAAGGACGTGAACCAGCTTGTCATCAAGGCTTGGGAGCTGGGCATCAAGACTTTGTACTACCAGCGAGGTGTAAACAAAGCGCAGGCAGTGGGACGTGACATCCTCAACTGTGCGGTTTGCGAAGGCTAACGTATATTCGTAGGGTTACACGGGTTTAGTTAGCTGTGGAACTTCGCTATTGGTGGAGAGGGGGCTTCGGCCCCCTTTCTTTTTTAGAAGTCGCTCATCAAGGCTTCATCAATAGCCTCTTGCACTTCATCGGCAGTAGTCTCCATCGTCATCATGATGTTGGCCTGGAACCTGGTCATCTCTTGTCCGTCATTGAACACCACGATGGTGGGGACGACCACGATCTTGTGTTGCTTCTGAAGGTCTGGAGAAGATACAATGTCGACGCGAGCCGTCTCGCAGTCGTTGAGACTTTCGATCCAGGGCACGCTGTTCTGTGCGTTGAAGCTCGCGTTGAACTCAACGACACACAGGCCTGACTTGCACACCGTCTCATCCTCTACAGCCCCCGCAAAGGTGGCCGCCAAGAGCAGAGCAAATGGTGCAGATAGGGTTGATATTAGATTCATTCTTCATCATCTTAGTTTGTCTATTTTCTCCTCGATCCTCTTGATGTCTTCCTTGATTTCAGCTACGTCATCTTGCGTTGTCATGATTGTCTGACGGACCAGCTGGTCTTTCATGTCAAACTCCATGCGCGAGATCACGGGTTCGGGTGGGGCAGGCAACTCCTTTGCCTCTGCAATATCTGCTTGCAAAGCAAACCACATGGCTACGATTGTGCCAATACCCGCAGCTAGCATACCTATAGTTTTTAAGTCTAGCGTAATCTTAGTGTCCTCCCCAATCTGCTGAGCCATATCAGATAATTACATAGTTGATTCCCAGAGAGAAGTCATGCCATGACCTGTCCCAGTACTTGTGATACTTTCCCTCTGCGAATACCCCGAAGCTTTTGTTAAAACGTTTTCCAAAGATAAGGCCTCCAGAATAATCCATCCACTGATCACTGTTCACGAACCTGTGGTAAGAGTACTCCCCGTCGGTGTCCAGGTGATACGGGATAACGTTGGCCCATGTATGTACCCAGAAGTTCTTGGTGAAGTGGTAGTAGTCGAACCCAAGTACCACAGAATGAACCCATTGGTTGGGCAATTCACTTCTCTTCTCCGCTACATAGTTCTCAAGAAACTCAGGAACAACGACCTGTTCCCATACGTCATAACTATTTGCCACGAGCTCACCGTCTGGAGAAAAAAACTCACCCGTATTTACATTGATGTTGTATCCTTCTTGCAGTGCCAGTGAAGTAAAGTGAAGTTGATTGTTGTCAAGCAGCCACTCATTTAGAGGGTCGTATCCGTATGGCTCAGACAGTCTCTGCATGACGCCAGCGTTCAGGGACAGCTTCCCCAGCTTGACTCTTGCTCGCTGTGATGCTTCGAAGTATCTCACGTCTGCGAATCCATCCTGCAGGAACTCCACCTTGCCGATCCACTTGTCAGCCACGTATCTCAGGAAGTAGTCTTGGTCTAGGTAGTTGACACCCTGCTGTCTCCTGTAGTCACCCTCGAACAGGAACTCAAAGCCGCTCACCTTTCCAATGGTGGCGGCGTCTCCGTATGACTTCTCCGTTCCGTTGTAGAATGTGTTGGCTCTGTTCTCGTATCCAAAGCGTGCGATCTTGCGAACCCCTGCAGTAAACGAGTAGTCGAACGGAGTCTCAACAACGTCTGTCTCCAATCCGTTTGCAACAGAGAACACCTCTCGATCTGACAAAGAGTTTCCCCCACTGAAGGCGGTGTAGAAAGTTGCGAACTTAAATGCTTTCTTCAGTGACTGACCAGAGACGCTGAGGCTCAGCATCATCAGGATTATGGATGTAATATATCTCATTGCTTGATGATTCGTTCTACACTAATCCTTCCCTTGTAATTTACAACAACCTCATAAACCCCGTTAGGAAGCGATTTAAGATCGATATGCCCCGATGTAGTGCCAGATACTACGATCTGACCAGAGGCGCTGTAAACGTCTGCAAATGCTCCGACAGGTGCCTGGAAGTTGATGACACCTCTAGTGGGGTTGGGCCATAACTGAATGTGATATAGCCCATAGCTCTCCACGCTAGTCACACCCTGGCTGCAGTACTCGTACATCTGGATACATACCTCATCCCATCCTACTTCGCAGCAGTAAGGGTCAACCTCGATCACCCACGAGTAGCAGAAGTCGTTGGCCCAGTATGGTTCCCCTGGGCCAGTGATACATCCAGCATCGTACAAGCATTCATCGCTTGTCATGTTGGCATCGGGGTTGTAGTTGTGCGCATCAATGTCCATGCATCCAGAAACTGCGGGGATGCAGGAGTCCTCTAGCTCAGTGTTGGCATCTTCGTCATAGTTGATTGCATCTGG
>Ga0075479_10000133_pt1 | contig 27414 bp, 15 predicted proteins | sample DEB08_DNA_8_FD_76341 | JGI IMG/M metagenome (GOLD analysis project Ga0075479, IMG submission 76341) | Aqueous microbial communities from the Delaware River and Bay under freshwater to marine salinity gradient to study organic matter... | ecosystem: Environmental > Aquatic > Marine > Coastal ... | reverse complement strand
TGCCGGCGGGTATTCTTCCACTGGCTTGTCCTCGTAAGGATCTGCCGGCGGGTATTCTTCCACTGGCTTGTCCTCGTAAGGATCTGCCGGCGGGTATTCTTCCACTGGCTTGTCCTCGTAAGGATCTGCCGGCGGGTATTCTTCTACTGGCTTATCCACGTAATGATCTGCCGGCGGGTATTCTTCTACTGGCTTATCCTCGTAAGGATCTGCCGGCGGATAGGCCCCGCCAGGGTTCTTCCAGCTCACTTGTCCGTAGAGCGTTTCTTCGAAGCTATGCAACCGTCCACCACCGTCACGCCCTGTCGCAGGCAGAACAACGATGTGATCCAGCAGTTTGCCATACTCAACACCAGCATGCCCAAGAGGCAGGTAAAGCTCCGGGTGATCAAATGGAGCAGCCTGATATCGCACGCGTTCGTCGGTGAGATGCATCAGGAACTCAACAAGATAAGAGACTGCCTGAGGATTCTCCTGAAGTTCGGAGATTTCTCCGATGTCCGGATGCAGGTCAGCCGCATTCGTCTTCGGAAAATTTCCGCCTCGAACATAGAACTCAACGACTTCGGTCAGTGACTTCATGCCGCCGTTGTGCATATACGGTCCGGTTAGCTCGACGTTCCGCAGGGTCGGCGTTTTGAACGCTCCCATGACAGCGACCCGATCGTCTTTCCCGACTGTGACAGCGGGATCCGGATCTTTACCAAGTTGCTCCTGACGTGTGTATGACAAGGGTCCGAGGTAAGGATGCAGTGCTCCAATTCCGATATCTTCAACAGTTGGACGGACACCGATGTTGTAGAAACCGCTGTCATAGCTGGCAAATTCACCGTTTTTCATGTCCATCTGATCGACTGGATTTTCAGGGTCCGGTTCGTCTGCAGCGTGATTTCTCAAAGCACTTACGGTTGCACCGGCAAATTCCGGGCCGTGATGGCAGCTAATGCACTTTCCTTCCTCCACGAAGATTCGCAGACCTTCGACAGCGGCTGCAGACATCGCCTTGTAATCACCACGAGCATACTGGTCGTAAGGTGATTCGTCTGAAACCAAAGTCGCTTCGTAAAGCATGACTGACAGGCCCCAGAACAGCGAGAAGTTGGCTTCCATATGGGTGTAGCCGTCTTCTGTATAGTCCGGGCTGGCCCACCATTCCGGCAGGAAAGCACGACGGATCAATGTTGCATACCCGGCTTTGTGCTGGTGCAGACCGTAGCCTCCAGCGTCAGCATATTCACCCAACACACTGTCGTTTGAGGAGACTCTTTGCATCGCCAGCGGTCGGGTGGCGAATAATTTGCGGGCGACATCAGAGAACAGTCTTCCCTGAGCTGACATTTCAATTGAGCTGAGAACGGGCCCCACAGCCTGCGATGCCAGAGTGGCGTTGTCCAGCAGGACTGAGACTTTCTCCAACCTTCCATCAGCTGCTTCGCGGTAGACTTTAGCGTCCGGATCAAGATCGCCGAACGGATTCACTCCATTGAAGTAATGATTGGCTCGACCGTCCCAGAAGGTTCGATCAAAGAACACAGCGTTGATTGTTGACGGCGTATTCCGCGTAGTCACCTGTCGCGAATTTTTGCCTCCAATTTTGAACAGACTATTCTGATTCGAATAAGTCAATTCGACTGCACAGCAGCCGCTGAGACCGACAAAGTTCTGCTCCCCAATTCCTGTTGAGCCTGTGATCTCACGAGTCGAGAAAACAACCGGGTTTTCACTGGATTCGAATCCGGCCTCGTCGCCAGGAAACAACGGTGTTTCCAGCTGATGGAGCGGAAAGTCCTGCCGTCGCAGTTTCTTGTTAACACCGCGGAAATCCGCCTGCGCCTGCAACTCAATCGCTTTTCCAGCAGCAAGCTGTTGCCCGAAGATACCTCCGGTGGCACCCGGATGCAAAGTATTGACATCTCGCGTGTCGGCACCCGCGTTCCAGTGGCAGGTGGCACAGGCTGTACGGTTGTCGCTGCCAACCTGCATGTCCCAAAACAGAGCCTTGCCCAGGACGACCGCAAGGTCGCGGTCTCGCACAAATTCATCAAGGTTGCTCGGAAGAGGAACCTCAATTGTATCCAGAGCGTCCGGTCCCAGGCGAACCGGGGGCAGCAACTGCACATTCGTAATCAATGCACCGTCGGGAATTCTGCTGCTGCCCGAGGAAAAACGGACCGCTGTTTTTGAGTGCTGAGCCACAAATGTGGCGGTGTATTCCTGCCAGCCAGGATTCTCGGCACTCCAGCCTTCCGGCTTGGTCACGGTGTAAGAGACCGCTTCATTGCCGAAGCGGAGTGACAGCTTACGAGGCATCCACGGCATCGTTCGCCAGTTGCCAGTCGCATGAAATTTCACCGTGTAAGTCTGGCCAGGAACAGTCGTCACCGACTGATAAAGCGAGCCGGACCGATACCCATTCAGATCAATCACCGCCGCGTCTTCCACGGGGGTTGCGTATTGACCGATATGGAGTCCCACATTACCCAGTTCAACCTTCCACGAACCCATCGCTGAGTTTGCGGAAATCAAATACTCGCCAGCCGGCTTACCGGACCCTTGAAAAGTTCCATCAAGGATCGCATTTTCCGGATTGCCGGCCGCAGTTTCCTGCGCTATTCCCGTTCCACCGACAGCCAATCCACCTGCTGCGACCAGCGCGAGTGCAGCGCGCCGGATTTTCAGCAAGGGAATAATGCCTAGAGAAATCATGTTGTTGAGCCTTTCTCGTGCTTCCCGGAATCCAATCTCACGCGGATTGGAATACCGTCGGGAAGAATCATTTCGCTCTTGCCAGATTTCGCAGTCGGCAAAGGGGCAACGCCACTCGCGGGACCTGGAAGATCACATGAAGGCCCTCAAAGCAGAAGTCATTCCGTAGCAGGTGATGATGAGAAAAATTACCGCAGGCATTTCCAAATCGAACAGCTGGGTTGGCAATACAGCAGGTCCGGGAGAGCAAATAATTGCTACAAGCCGCCAAATCGGGTCCCAATGCGAATCTCAGCAGCCCGCATCACCCTCTCAAGTCACTTAATCGTTAGTTGGTACGAACTACTGGGAATCCCAGTCTCTGCCGAGCAAGGAACTGCCGGCTTCCGATCAAGGGATACTCCAGCGCTGTCATCTCGCCACATTCGTTTCCCCGTGTTGTGTTCCTGCAACGAGTGCGTTGTGGCAAGGCAACAATTGGCGAATCGTGAGTTCTGCCGAGAGATGTCCGCGCATGAAAAAACCCGGTGCCTGCATCGGGTTTTCACTTTCGCTCATTGACATCAGCGGGCTGGTATCAGGGACCCGCCTGATAACACATCAATCGGTTCTGCTCGCGGAGGTAAAGTTTGCCGTTAACAACCACCGGGTGTGCCCAGGACTTTCCCTCCTGATAGTCCGGCTCAAAACTTCCTTTCAGCTGGTACCCGCTGCTGGTCGCCTGAATCAATGCAACAAGGCCATCTTCGTACCGAAAGATCAAATGGCCGTCGATCAACAGAACCGCGGCAGATCCCTTTCCGGGGCCACGAAGTTTTCCGCCCCAGACGATTTCCCCGTCTGACATTCTGACACATGTGGGAAACCCCTGATTCTGTTGATGACCTGCGAAGATATGTCCGTCAAGAAGAATCATGCCACCGTGATGGTTGTTGAAGACCTCTCCTTCAAGGAAATACTTTTCTTCTACCACAATCCCGGCGGCCGTCCGCTGCAGTTCAACAAGTGCAGCACCCGTCTTGTAACTGGTGGAAGCGAAGACAAAGTTCCCCTCCACGATTGGTGTCGAAATATTCGCAACGCGATTTGCTACTCGGTTGTACGACCACAACTGCTTTCCGGTTGCAGCATCAATACCCAGCAGTCCCCGCCCGACAAGTTGTACGTACTGCGGAATCCCCAGTGCATTACTGGTTACAATGGACGAGTAGCCAGCACCGTCCTTGCCGGCATCCCCGGGAATGGAAGCCTTGCAACTCCAGACTTCTTCCCCAGTCATTCGATTCAGACAGACCACCATCGCATCCGATCCGCCGGGCGTGCAGAGAACTCGGTCTCCATCCACCAGTGGAGACTCAGAATAACCCCAGCCGGACATCATCTGCCCGCCCCAGTCACGAAAATCTCTTTTCCAGACGATCTCTCCATCCGCCGAGCGGAGACAGGCGATGGCCCCATTGGAAGTGACTACATAGAGCATTTCCCCGGCCACAGTCGGCGTACAGCGAGAACCCTCATAGCTGTGCTTTGGGGCGGCATCCGTCAACGCGGATTTCCAGACAATACTGCCGTCCCCTGCGTTTGCTGCAACAACAGCCTGGCCGTCTTCGAAGTTACCGACCGTAAACAGCCGTCCGTCCTGAACAGCGACGCTGGAAAAACCGTTGCCGAATCCATCGACGGTCCACAGATGTTTTGGTGCAGCTTCCTCCCAGTTGTGCGACGCCAGCTTCTCCTCACTTTGAGCATTCCGCCGGGGCCCGCGCCATTGCGGCCAATCACCAGCACTTGCCTGATCGACCACCAGAAAACACGCTGCTACCGCCAGAAATAACCTTGTTCGCATCTTCTACAGTCTCCAATGCTCAACGGGTTGAACGCCGGGACCTGCAGCGGATAAACCACAGTCCCTCAGAAGCTGCAAACGATAGTAGGAAGCGGCTACTTTGCAAATCCGGATGTGGAACAACTGTGAGCCGCTCGCACTTCACCCGCATTGCCACCCAGCCTATGATCAGCAGCCGCAGCAGAGTTCTGTGGTCACTCCCCGGCTGGATCACGATTCCGAAACGTTCCTTTTTTTCTTTGGACGAAAGTTTTGACAATGCAATCGGTTCTCGAATTCCTGCAGAATCGTCAGCAGAAAGCGCTCGATGAACTCTGCGAATTCCTCCGTATCCCCTCGATCAGCGCAGACTCCGCCTACCGTGACGACATGCATCGCTGTGCGGAATGGGTTCAACAGTCGATGCAAAATGCCGGATTGACGGCCCAAATCCATCCCACTGCCGGCCATCCGATCGTCTACGGTGAGTTAATTCGAGACCCCGCTCTGCCCACGGTACTGGTGTACGGACACTATGACGTTCAACCACCCGACCCGCTTGATCTCTGGACCACGCCTGCATTTGAACCCACGATTCGGGATGGCCGACTGTATGCCCGAGGTGCCACAGACGACAAAGGTCAACTGTTCACTCACCTAAAATCCATCGAAGCATGGACTCGCACTCAAGGTGAACTGCCCGTGAACATCAAGTTTCTGATCGAGGGTGAAGAAGAGTGCGGTGGCATCCATCTCGACGCATTCCTCGAAGAGCATCAGCAAATGCTCCAGGCAGATGTTGCCGTGGTGAGCGATACCAGCCAGTACGGAGACGGAATTCCGGCAATTACCTGCGGGCTGCGGGGAATCGTGGCGGCTGAAGTTCGGCTGCAGGGCCCGGACCATGACCTGCACAGCGGAATCTACGGCGGCAGCATCGCCAATCCTCTCAATGCCCTCGCTGCCATGTGCGGAGCACTGATTGATTCCGATGGTCGAATTCAGATCCCGGGATTCTACGACGACGTTGTCGACCTGACAGAGGAGGAACGCCGGGGGTATGCCGAACTGCCATTTTCGGTGGAGGGCTTCCTGGCGGACACCGGCAGCACAGACATTTTCGGGGAGCCGGGCTGGTCTACACTGGAGCGCCGTACCGCTCGTCCAACCTGCGACATCAATGGATTCTCGGGAGGCTATTCAGGTGAAGGCCCGAAGACCATTATCCCATCAAAGGCCATGGCGAAAATCACCTGCCGACTCGTCCCGGACATGAAGCCGGAGAAAATTCTGGATGCGCTGGAAGAATTCCTGCGGTCTCGCTGCCCGGCGGGAATTCAATTCGAGTTCCAGCGGTATCATGGCTGCGAAGCTTTTGTGTTCGATCCCACCAGTGACTGGCTGACAGCCTCACGCAAAGCCGTGGCAACCGCCTTCGGCCAGGAACCGGTTCTGTTTCGCGAGGGTGGTTCCATTCCGGTGGTGCTCAGCTTCAAGCAGATCCTGGGACTCGATACCCTGCTGCTTGGCTGGGGCCGGAATTCCGACAATCTTCACAGCCCCGACGAACATCTGCATTTGGAAGATTTTCATCGCGGCACCCTCGCCAGCGCCTGTCTCTGGGAGGAATTGTCGAAAGTTCCACCACAGAGATAAACCGGTCCGGGCTTTCCGCACAATCCGGCTGAAGCCAGAGATTTTTGCGGTCGATTTCCCCTGCTCAGGGGAAGTGTTTGTCCACGACCTGCTGCCACAGGATGATCGGGCCGCGCAGCCTTCCGTCAATGATCAACGGGCTCGCGGGTCCGGCGATTTTCACTTGTCTGCTTATCGACGTCCGCCAGTTGAACCCAACAACACACACTGCTGAATTTCATTGAGGAGCACTCTCATGCTGGACTTGCAGTTCATCTGCGACCATCGCGACGAAGTCGCCGAGAATTGTCGTCTGCGCGGAGTCACTGCCGATATCGATGCCGTTGTTCAGCTGCGTGAAGATCGCAATGGTCTGATCGCCCGTGCAGACGAGCTGCGACACCGCCAGAAGGAGGTTTCTGCCGCGATCCCGAAGGCCTCTGCGGACGAACGCCCGGGGCTTATCGAGCAGGGCCGGGAACTCCGCGCGGAAGTGACAGCGGCCGACGAAAAGCTGCGCGGTATTGAAGAACGTCTGCGTGAAGAACAGTCACGAATTCCGAATATGACTCACCCCGACGTTCCGGTTGGAGGAGAAGATGACGCCTCGGAAATTCGTACCTGGGGAGAACGCCCGCAATTCTCATTTCAGCCTCGCGACCACGTTGATATTGCTGCCCATCTTGATCTGATTGACTTTGAGGCGGGAGCACGCGTGACGGGTTCCGGATTCTATTTCCTGAAGAATGATGCCGTTCTGCTGGAAATGGCCCTGGTACAGTTCGCACTGACAAAGCTGAGGTCTGAAGGATTCACTCTGTTTACAACGCCGGACCTCGCCCGAGATTCCGTACTCGAAGGAATTGGTTTCAGTCCCCGAGGAAACGAAACCCAAATCTATTCTGTGGCGGAAACAGACCTGAGTCTCGTGGCCACCGCCGAAATCACTCTCGGAGGAATTCAGAAAGACCAGGTACTCAATGAATCGGAGCTACCGCTCCGCTATGCCGGCCTGTCGCACTGTTTCCGAACAGAAGCCGGGGCTGCGGGTCGTGCTACGCGAGGGATCTATCGCGTACACCAGTTCACCAAAGTAGAAATGTTTGCGTACACGACGCCAGACCCCGCTCTGTCAAATGCAGTGCATGCTGACATCCTCAGAATCGAAGAAGAGATCTTCCAGGCCCTGAAGATTCCATACCGGGTGATTGATACAGCCACCGGGGATCTGGGAGGCCCGGCCTATCGCAAGTTCGACATCGAAGCCTGGATGCCCGGTCGCGGCGAAGCCGGTGAGTACGGCGAAGTCACCAGCGCCTCCAACTGCACCGACTATCAAGCGCGGCGACTGAATATTCGCTGTCGCAATCCTGATCGCAAGGGGACTCAGTTTGCCCACACCCTGAACGGCACCGCGATTTCCTGTGCTCGAGCGCTCGTTGCACTGCTGGAAAACAATCAGCAGGAAGATGGCAGCGTCGTTGTTCCGGAAGTTCTGCGACCGTGGGTTGGTCGTGACGTTTTGACGGCAGGCTGATATCGGGCCCCGTCCACCACCCAAAGTTGCTGTTTGTCACCAGTCTCCGCCCAGCAGCCAGGCGGCAGATTCTGCCGAAACGGAAAAGCTTGCGCAGTTTTCGCAGAATCGCCGGAGACCCTGACCGAAATCGGTGGCCCGCAGAATTTGCTCTTTCATCAGGAACTGACCTTTTCGATTGGCATCCTGGGTGTCACCTGCGAACCATAGGGGCGTGACGGCTGCACGGTTCAGGGAAGAGCTGATGTCAGCTGGTTTGAACCAATAAGCTCTTCCGCAACGGTGCCATTCCCTCCCCGGGATTTCGCAGTGCTGCTGAAAGCGAAGACACGACTTCAAATCAGTAGCTCCCTGCCATGAAACTATTCGGTCTCCCAATCGTTGCCATATTTGCGCTGTTGCCTGGTCTGACAACGGCTCAAATCGCAGTCTCCGAACCACCCGAGTCTGCTGTCAGTGAACAGGATCTGCGGGCACAGAAGCTGGCGGTGACGCTGAACTATTGCCACGCAGCTCTGCACAGAATTCGTGGAGCCGGATCGGTGGATACCGTGCGCGAAGAGCAGCGGCGGATTCTGAACAACATTGATCTGAATCAGATCAATGACCCGGAGGTCATCGCACTGTACCGATCCATTCTCGAGGAAATCGGAACCCTGCAGATCTCCACCCGAGAACAACAGGTGATTTCCGACGGCTTTCAGCGCGACGTGCAGCGAAAGATGGGAACCGACCTATTCGTGATGGGGGCTCAGGCAGCCACCGGACAACTGGGATCGCTGATTCAGACGGGGGCGGCGAGCTGGTGGGACTATCGCAATACGCAGGCACGAGCTGATGCAGAACACTGGAAGGTCGAACGAGGACAGCTGCAGTCGGTCCTGAACCGCTCCTCCACATTTCTCGACAGTTTTTGGAAGCTCAGTCGGGACAACAACATTCCCGACCGCTGGCTGCTTAGAGCCAAAGATCTCGACAAACTGTCGGAAAACCTCTCAATCACAGATCCTGAAACGCGACTGCGAGCGCTCGAGCGACAGGAACGCTTCATGCAGTGCTATCCGCCTTACTGGTACTACGTCGCCAGAACCCAGCAGAAGATGGGGAACACCGCCGCCGCAGAGGTGACCTTTCGCAAACTGGTGGAAATCGGCAAAGGGCATTTTCGGCAGGATGACATGCTGGCCGGCAGTCTCGCCAACCTCGCACTGATGCAGGAATCCCGACAGGATCGTACAGCACTGCTGACCGCACAGGAGGCGTGGGAGCAGTCCTCCGTCAACTGGGAAGCAAATCTGATTTGCGCGGCGATCATGTCTCGCCACCGGCGATACGACCTGGCCGAAGAACTCCTGCTTTGCAACGTCGAGGAAAGTCTTGAGGAGGAGCAGAGTGCTGTCAGCCTCGTCTGGCTCTACCACGCTACTGAGAATCGGCAGCAACTGGCAAGGATGCTGCAGAACCCCCGTTATGTCAGCCTGATTCCCATCCCAGGTCTGCTGCTCTGCGCGCAACAATTGGGCTCGGACAATCTGCCGGACGCCGCACGGACCCAATTGGCATCCACGCTGACGGCCAGCCCAGGCAGAAACGGCGGGGTCAACACCATCTCGGTTGCTGCAGTCCACAGCTGGAAACTCAATGAAGCCGAAGCAACAATCACTGCTGGACCACAGACATTCTCGTACGCCAGTTACCGACAGACCGAGACGCGTACGGAGGTGGCTTATACCCCTTCACTCCGCTCAAACGTCTCCCGCGACCCAATCTCCGGAGATCTCGTGATGTCGCTGCGTTACCCATCCACACCGCCCGTTGAGGTAACACTTTGTCCATGGCGAACTGTTCGTGCACAACGACAGAATCCGCCCCGGATTTCCGGCGTGTTTGGCCCGTTGCTGGGGGCCCCCGCGGCTCGTCAGCCGAATGCCGCCGCCGTTTACAAGGTTTCCGAAATTCGCATTGCTGACCTGCGGCTCACCTTCGAGTTGACCGGAACGCCGCTCGCTCAAAGCGAACCGTCACAACTGGCTGCAGACGATGATTTCAGGCGGCCCACCCACACGACGGCCTTCCGCTAGAGACAACGGCCCCGATAGCGCGCACGAAGAGGTCGACGGCATTGCCTGTCGACCTCAACTGATTGCCTGACGGCTGTACAGAAACCTGCAGAGCCGTTAGATGACGCCCCCGTGCACGCGATAAGGCGTGGCGAGGTCCGGCTGATCCAGACCCCAGATCCGCTCCCAGATCTCGGGGATGTGACGGAGGCTCTCCGACTGGTAGATGAGCTGACGTGCGCGGATATCCGGATTTGGGCTCCAGATCGGCATGGCACAGCCTGCAGTCATCATGCAGCAGACAAGCATCAGTCCTACGAACAGTCGCAAACGAATCTTCATCGCTAGGTCCTTCCCTGGATACACCCAACTCTTTCTGCTGCGACACCCGGTCGCAAACCAGTCAGACAGTTGTCAGATGATCCCGGAGTTCGAAACGGCTTCCTACATTCGCGATGAAATCAGGGTCCAATGCGACCTTCAGTATCCGGATGAAGTTCCGGACGGCGGATATCCCGGGGGTTGCCACGCGGGAGGAAGTCCTGTGCCGGGGGGCTGTTGAGCCAATTCGGCTGCGGCAGAAAGGCGTTCTTCTTCCTGTCGTTCCATTTCCCGTACTTTTGCTTCCATCTCTTTGCCCGGTTTAAATGTCACGACGAATTTTGCCGGCACTTCAACCTGACCACCCGTTCGAGGATTGCGAGCTTTCCGAGCTGCCCTTTTCTTCACTTCGAAAACTCCGAAGTTCCGCAGCTCGATTCGTCCATCCTCCACAAGAGTATCGATGATGGCATCGAACGTTTTCTGAACGATTTCCTTGGTCTTCAGCTGCGTAAGGCCCAACTCATCGGAAATCGCCTTCACGATCTCTTTCTTGGTCACGGTTTCGCTCCCACTTTGGAACCTCTTGCTGACTATCCTCCGAACCGATGCAAGCTTATGCAGGAGTTGAACTTACTGTCAAGACTCGACGCATAATCCCGAACAGAAGCACAGATTCCCCAAGATATTTGGAGCAACCGAGCGGTCGCACTCGACCCTGATTTCAATGCGAATTTTCAAAGAACTTACTGACGCAGCTTGGGCAGCCACGCCTGTCTTCTGCTATCGGCCATGAAACCACCTTCAAAACAGAAAAAGTCCTCAAAATCGTCAGAATCTTCCAGACCCGAAGAGCTGACCTGGTGGACGCAATCGCCCTGACACCCCAGAAACGACACAAACTCATTGAATGCATGTCTTTACGCGTATCTCCATGAGTTCCGTTAAGCCCCTGCAAGGTCAGGTCGTGACACTTCGGAAACAAGGATTCACACAGCCCACCCCAATTCAGCCCCCCAAAACTCCTCCCCGCCCAAAGGTGCCCATGCAGCCAACCCTCTCGATCCGCCGGCTCGCCTCAAGGTTTTGTATCGCCGATTTCGGCTCCGTCTTACTGATCAAAGGCTCGCAGAATTCGCCGCACTCCCGATCGATTCCGGCTGGAAACGCGCTCTCCGGTGGCTGCACGGATCAGGTCTTCTTCCAGCTGTGACGAATTCCGATAACGATCAACCGGATCTGGTGCGAGACAATTCGCGATGATCATTGCCACGCTGCGTGGAAATTCCGGAACGATCTGCTCCGGGTGGGGATATTGGCCTGTGCGGATTTTTTGCCTCAGCCGCTCCGGATCCGGATCATCAAATGGAGCACTCTGCAGGCACAGCTCATACAGAGTCACGCCAAACGAGAAGATGTCGGTCTCGGCAGAAACCACCCCGTGAAATCTCTCTGGAGCCATGTACCGAAGCGTTCCACCTGCTTCAGAGGGATCCCTCTCAACAGCCCCCCGCTGCTGGGACGCGTCCTGCGTAACTCCCATGGGTTTTTGTGGCTGGAGCAGCGACTGTGACAGCCCAAAGTCCGTAATTCTGACCGAACAATCCGCAGTGATCAGCAGGTTTCCGGGCTTGATGTCGTTGTGACAAATCCCGGCCTGATGGGCCGCCAACAGAGCCCGGACCGCGGAAATCGCTATCGCCAGAAACAACGACCAGTCCGTCGCAGTGACTGAGAACCCCTGCTCCGGCTCATGCTCGCTGGCCGGAGGGGCTCCAATCCTGTCGCGAATCAGTTGACGCAGAGAAACGGGCGAGTTCGAGCGACCTAATTCGCGGATCAGCAAGTCCAGCCCAACACCGTAAACCAGCGGCATGACCAAAAAGCAATAGCCCTGCTCTTCCCCGGAACGCAGGACCGGCACGATGCCGGGGCAGCAGAGAGATCGAGTTGTCTCCGCTTCCACCTGAAAACGTTCCCCCCAACTTGGGATGAAGCTTGCTTTCCACGGCAAAACTTTGACGGCCAGCGGTTGCGCGTGACCCGGTTCCACCGCTCGGAAAACCACACCCATGCCGCCACGACCAATTTCCTCCTGCAAGTGGCAGCCACCGATCACCTGCAGTGGAAATCGCCCCGGCATTTGCTTCCGGAGACTTTGCGATTCGCGAGCCAACCGTGTTTCTTCCAGCATGGCCAGCATCGGAAATACTTCCTCGATGCGATCAGCATGAGGTGGAAAGCGTCGCGCATAAAGGCGGATGGAGGGCCTGCTGCCCGAACGCAATTCGTCCACAAATTGCGTCACCAGGACTTCAAACGGGATCCGCATCCGGGCAGCGGTCTCTTCGGCGGGAACCGGGATCCCAAGAAGCTCGAAGTCCTCTTTATCCGAACGGGAATCATCTGCTTCCATCAGAACCTTCCGCAGCAACTGGCAGGATGACTGAACATTTTCACCACGGGACAGTCTCACCGCTGAGACAGGCCGCAGACGGCGCTCCAGGCCGTGGGAATCAAACGTGGAAATCCCGGTTTTTCGCGAGCCTATCTGCTTTCATTCTCTGTTTTTATCGAAGATTTCAACAGGTTATCGGCCCGCTTGAAGTTTGCAATTTGCGTTGCTACCGTGGCGGACCGGCCGCTGAGCTCGCGGAAACGCTGATTCTGCGCGCCTGCAAAGGCGAACAGAGTGAACAGCCGGCCGGGCAGCAAAGGCCCTGAAAAGCCATTTTCGGGTCCCCGGCGGTCGGCAAACCGCCGCAGAACGGCAAAGGCCTTGCCGGGTCATTAACCAGCTTGTCCTGTCTGTTGCATGCATTCAGACGCTCACCGAATGCGATTCGGTCCTGTCTTTTCACTGGGGTTTATTTTAATGAAGTACGTTTACACGTTCGGAGATGGTAAGGCTGAAGGAGATGCCTCACAGAAGCCACTGCTTGGTGGCAAGGGTGCAAACCTGGCAGAGATGAGCCGTATTGGTCTTCCAGTGCCGGCCGGGTTCACGATTTCCACAGAGGTCTGCACGTACTTCTACGCGAACGACCGCCAGTATCCGCCGGAACTGAGGGATCAGGTCACCGCAGCGATCGCCAATGCGGAAGCAGCGATGCAGGCGAAATTTGGCGACGCGTCCAATCCACTGCTGCTCAGCTGTCGCTCCGGTTCCCGCGAATCCATGCCGGGAATGATGGATACGGTTCTGAATATCGGAATTAACGAACAGGTGGTTCAGGCACTGATCAAGCAGTCCGGCAACGAACATTTTGCCTGGGACAGCTATCGTCGTCTGATTCAGATGTATGGCGACGTGGTACTGGGTCTGAAGCCTGAATCAAAGAACGATCCGGACCACTTCGAAGATATTCTGGAGCATGCTCGGGATGCTGCTGGCGTCGACCACGAGAAAGACCTCTCCATTGATGCTCTGAAAGACATTGTCACGAAGTTCAAGGCTGTCATTCGTGAACACGCAGGAATTGAATTCCCGGAAGACCCCATGGAACAGCTCTGGGGCTGCATCGGTGCCGTCTTCGGCAGCTGGATGAACGACCGGGCTCTGGTTTATCGCCGCCAGTACGGCATCCCCCATGACTGGGGAACAGCTGTCAATGTGCAGGCCATGGTCTTCGGCAACCTGGGTGATGACTGTGCCACAGGTGTGGGCCTGACTCGCGACTGTTCCGTCGGAAAACCAGGCTTCTGTGGTGACTATCTGATCAACGCACAGGGTGAGGACGTCGTCGCCGGTACTCGAACTCCGAAACGTATCGAAGAAACTCTCGCCTCTGACATGCCGAATGCGTTTTCACAGCTGGACGACATCGGCAAGACGCTGGAAAAGCATTACAAGGAGGTTCAGGACATTGAATTCACCGTTCAGCGCGGCAAGGTCTGGATGCTTCAGACTCGAAATGCCAAGCGAACCGGATTTGCGGCTGTCCGCATCGCAGTCGATCTCGTCAATGAAGGCCTGATTGACGCCAAAACAGCTCTGGAAAAGAGACGTATTCCGGCGGATGACCTGAATCAGCTGCTGCAGCCAATTTTCGACCCGGCCGCGAAAGCTGCTGCCGAGGGCAACAATCTTCTGCTGGCCAAGGGCATTAACGCAGGGCCGGGGGCGGCCACCGGACAGATTGTATTCCATGCCTCTGACGCTGAGGCACAGTGGAATGCCGACAATGACCTGCAGCTGATCCTTGTCCGCAAGGAAACCAGCCCCGAAGACCTTCGCGGCATGAAGGTTGCCAAGGGAATTCTGACCGCGTTCGGCGGTGCGTCATCTCACGCTGCTCTGGTCTCTCGACAGATGGGCAAGACCTGCGTCTGCGGGTGCTCGGCCCTCGCGATCGACTACGATGCCGGAACTGTCACCGTTGGCGACACTGTCCTGAAAGAGGGTGACTGGATTTCGATCGATGGCTTTAGCGGTGAAGTCTTCGCCGGCAAGATCGACACCAGCCCGTCTGAAGTCATGGAAGTTCTGACTGGCAACAAGGCAGAAGAAGAATCGGAAACTTATCAGCGTTACGCACAGCTGATGAGCTGGGCGGACGAACACCGTCGCCTGAAGGTTCGTGCCAATACAGAATCACACGATGCGGAAGTGTCTGTGCAATTGGGTGCGGAAGGCGTCGGACTGTGCCGAACCGAGCACATGTTCTTCGATCACCTCGACGAAATTCGCGAAATGATCTTCGCCAGAACTCAGGCTGACCGAGAACGCGCTCTGGCCAAACTGCTGGATATTCAGCGAGCTGACTTCCTGCACCTGTTCCGCGTGATGGGTGACCGCGCTGTCACCGTCCGACTGCTCGACCCGCCTCTTCACGAGTTCCTGTCAGAGCACCATCTGCATGATGATCCAAAGCTTGCAGGAAAACTTGCTGCGACATTTGGCGTCAGCGAAGACGATGTCCATCGTCGCGTGGAAGAGCTGAAGGAATCCAACCCGATGCTCGGGCACCGTGGTTGCCGACTGGGCATCGTGTACCCGGAAATCACTGCGATGCAGGCTCGCGCAATCCTCGAAGCTGCCTGCCAGCTGAAGAAGGAAGGTGTCGCCAGCCATCCGGAAATCATGATTCCGCTGGCTGGCTTCAAGACCGAGTATGACAACCAGGCAGAAGTTGTCCGCAGCACAGCGGCAGCAGTCTTTGCCGAGCAGGGTGTCGAAGTCGATTTCATGGTCGGAACCATGATCGAAATTCCACGAGCTGCTCTGACTGCCGGCGAGATTGCTGAGAATGCCGAGTTCTTCAGCTTCGGTACCAATGACCTGACACAGACCGCTCTCGGCATGAGCCGTGACGACTACAAAGGCTTCATTGGCTACTACATGGAAAACGACATTGTCCCCGCCGATCCCTTCCAGACCGTTGACCAGACCGGTGTTGGTCGTCTGATGAAAATTGGTGTGAACGACGGACGAAGTACTCGTGAAAACCTGAAGATCGGGATCTGTGGCGAACACGGTGGCGATCCAAAGTCAGTCTACTTCTGTCACGAAATTGGGCTGGATTACGTCAGCTGTTCTCCACGGCGGATTCCAATTGCCCGTCTTGCTGCCGCTCAGGCTGCTGTTGCAGAGGGCTGACCATTCTTCAGCTGACGACTGCCTGATGCAGTTGCACTGCTGGTTTCCACGAAAGACCCGGTGAATCTTCGCCGGGTCTTTCTGTTTGCGCACGGCAAATCGACGTGCTCGCTACCAATCGCGGTCACGTGTAGAATTGGGAACGAAATGAAAGTTGGCAACCCCGAAACCCGGCACAACTGAGAAACCTGCGTGCAGGAATACTCGAACCCAAAGGAAGAACTGATGCGGCAACAAAACGCCGGCCACGGAACTGCCCAACATGATCGATCTGGTTTCACACTGATCGAATTGCTGGTTGTCGTGGTGGTAATCTCCATCCTGGTGGCAATTATTCTTCCTGCCGTTCAGCAGGCGCGCGAGGCCGCTCGACGAACGCAGTCGAGGAACAATCTCAAGCAGATCGTTCTGGCGACAGTAAGCTTTGTTGATGCCCGCAAGCATTTGCCCACCAGCGGAGGCTATGATTACACGCCCGGAATCCCGCCAAACTCTGCACCCTGGGAAATCGAGTCCGACGGCAGGATGGTCCCCAGCCCAAACGTGTACACCTTCATTCCGGGCTATGGTGAGTTTCGCCCTCGCTGGGGAGATCCGTCCGATCAGTCCCGATATCAGCTGGGATCCACATTTTACTCAATCCTTCCCCATCTGGAGCAGGCAACTCTGTATCAGAATCCGTTGCTGTGCTTCAGCACCGCCGTGCCGGTCTTCAATATTCCTTCGCGACGCGATGGGCTTGCCGAAGCCCCCGCCGAAGACCCGGTCTATCCCGGATGGAACTACAGCAACGATGGCCTCGGGGCGTCATCAAGAACCGACTATGCAGCCAATGAGCTGGTGTTTCGAACAACCTATTCCGGCTGGGGCTCGGTGCTCAAATACCAGGACATTCGAGATGGCCTGTCGAACACCATTTTCTTCGGTGAAAAAGCCCTTGCACAAAATGCCGCCAACGCCGGTGTCTTCTACTGGGACGAACCGTGGATTATGGGTGGTAACGGCGGAGTCGGCCGCTGCGGGATTGAGTTATACAACGATTCTGTGCTGAATGGGTTTCCGGAGCGAGTCAGTGGTACCGGCTGGTCCGACGGGAAGTACTCCTGCGGCGGTGGCAACTGGGGTACGCCGTCGTCAGGCGGTCCGCAGTTCGCTCTCGGTGACGGCAGTGTTCGCTCACTGAGCTTCGAAACTGACCGAACCGTCATCCATAACCTGATCCGACCTGCCGACGGCAACGCCGTCAGCCTGAACTGATTGTCTCTGGAACCGTTACTGGAGCTGGTGCATTGAACCTCTCGCTGTCCAAAATATGCATCATGGCTACTGCTGCCGTTCTTTCATTCAGCGGCTGTGGACCGCAGGCACCGCCGCTGGTGGAGTGCAGTGGTCGCGTGCAGTTCGGCGGCAAGCCCATTACTGCCGGCTCGATTTACCTTCATCCGGCCAAGGGAAACTCATTTGTCGACGATACCCCCGGATGCTTACTGCAGCTGGATGGAAGTTTTGTGATTCGCACATTCCCGTGGGGTCCCGGTGTTCCCCCGGGCAAATATGTCGCCACACTTGACCCGCGTTCTGCTGAACGAGTTGGAAAACCGGAATACGCAACTGTGACCGGGTCTCCCTGGAAACTGGACGTCCCTGAGACTGGTTTGAAGGAAAAACTGCTGACCGTGGAGTAGACCCCAAAAACGCGACCGTCAGCTACTGACCCTCTGCGGCCCCCGCTGCACTTTCCACAACAAACTCTAAAAATGACTCCGGCAGCTCTTCGCGCTGCAGTCGAACAAAAAACCGATGCGTTGACGCCCTGTACTCGACAAAGTCACTGTCTTCCAGAATTAATGCCGGCGACTCGACCAGAGTGCCGTCCAGCCACGCGGTCACTTCACCAGCCACCATTCTGGACTGCCATTCGAAAACCCAGCTGGTTGCGAACCACGAGACATTGTTAAAGACCTGCGAGATTTCTTCGCCGGTTGAGTTTAAATCAAAGTCTGCATAGTAGAACGAACTCTGCTGTCCGACGGAATCTACGGGGTTTTGTCTGCACCAGACCAGATGCAGAGCCATCTCATCAAGCAGCAACTTGGTGTCGTTGGTCACTGCAACAACCCAGTCACCACTGGTTCCTGCCCGAGAAACAAACTGCAGATCGACACTGACATTCCCCGGAAGAGGCAGAAACGCCTGAGCGGTCAGTTCACGGGAATTCCATGGAGTCACCGGAACCCGGACCCGCATGGAATCAGTCTGATCGACCGACAACAGACTCGGCGAAATTGCAAATGGTGGCTGCGATGACTGGCGACGCTGCACCACTGGTCTCGCTCCAAGAAACGCCGTTCGTCTCCGGACATCTTCGGCCACCTGCAGATCCACCAGCGGCCCCCCCATCTGCAGCTGAAACTGGCTGCCACCTGCAGACGTAACCTGGACGCCCGCCACCTGAACCAGACCGCCCGCGCCAATCTCTGAGATCGATTCCCAGTACAAATCACCTTCGCTGGCCGTAATGGAAAGGCCGACACCAGCCGCAAGAACAGACGTCAACAAGATGACAGAGGCAAGATACTTTGACAGAAAACCGGCAGAACGCCGTCCCAGGAAGAGAATCAACCCGGTCGCAAACAGATACGACGTGAACAGAAACAGAATTTTTTGTAAGGACGCTGCAGAACGAGGCGTCACTCCCAGCTGGACACGATTGCTGACCTGCTGCTGATAGAGCTGTCCGCGGGCACTCGCGCTAAGCTGGCGGGCAATATCCGCCGCTGCATGATTCCCGACCGGATCGAACAGTGAACCGTCATAAAATCGAATTTCGCCCGCGCCAACAAGCAACTGACCAGCCGGTCCCGACAAAGCAGCGAATGGCAACTGATCAACAACTGCCTGTCGTAATTCATCAACCTCGGCTGGCAGAAAAACGATGCCACCGGTGGCCAGCCAGCGCCCCACGACACCCCACTGCTGCTGGTCCAGCAGATCGGCGGAGGCTTCATTGTCAAAGACCATGCCCTGACCAGCAGTCAATGGGCCATGATGGCGGGGAAACTCCCAGGTGCGAATTGCCACCGGAACCACCGGCCGCTGTCCTGGCTGCCCGGAATCGAAACTGCCCCGAGGAAGTTCCGGAGTTGCAGCAGCAGGGCTTTCCTGTGGATCGGTTCTCGGTTCAGGGATTGAGCCAGCGAGATTGAGTGCCCGACCACCATCGTCGACAAAAAACAAATAAGACTGGCGCTCACTGAATCCATCCACGCCATAGACCGGGAGCGTTCGCTCCCAGAACACCGTTTCACCATCGGTGAAGCGAGCCACGATAGTAAACCAGGTTCGAAGCGCTTGAATGGTGGAGAACTTCCTGACAGCCCGAGGCCCTGCCGCAATCTGCCCCGCCCGAATCACCTCCCCCGTGTCAGGATTCTCCAGCAACAACTCTCCCTCCAACAACTCAGCAGACTGATTTGTGACCAGCAGAGATATCGGGAGCGGACAATCCGGATCAACTCGGCCATCCCAGCCGATTGTCATTTGAATATCCAATCCAGGGTAGTCGGGCTGGTCTTCATTTCGCTGCATCTGAGCGCCCAACCTGGGCAACATGAAGAGCGCTGCACAGCTACAGACGACAAGGACATGCAGACAAAGTGAGCGAGTCATTTAACCTGCTCCTGTGCCATGGTCGCGGCGGCTTCCAGCGGCGGCAGACCCGTCGCCTCAGAGACCGGTTTCAGAATGGAGTTCACCTGTAACCAGCGGAGTCGATGCCTGAGCAGAAACAGGGCCAGCAGACAGATCCCGGTATGAAAGAACCAAAACGGCAGCATCGCGTTGCCTGTTCCATACTCTGATACCAACTCCCTGTGCAGAATCAGAAACCCCGTCAATGGTGAGATCAGCCCCGCGAACCACGAGAACCGCTCAAGCAGGGGAAAATAAGCGTCTCGAAAAACCATCACCAGAAACAGTGGCAACAACCAGACAAGAAATGCGTATGCCGGCACGACCATCATCGCCGTCAGGCTGCGACTCCAGAAAAAGTAGCCCGCGCCCTGGAGACATGCCCAGAGAGCAAAGGCGGACATCAAGTGCAGTGCCAACGCCCGAACGGCCATGTCCCGAAACTCAAGTCCCTGGTATCGAGTGAAATAACCAACTCGCTGCAGCGAACTTACAGGCTCAGGGTTCAGCCCCTGCATTGGCCCTGCTTCTGCCGGCATGACGGTAGCTCGCCCGCTGATCTGAAGCCAGCCGGCGGAAATGCGATCAACCAAACCGAAGCTGCCTGCCCCAATCGAACAAAGAATCAGCAGAAAACAAAAACTGTCGAGGACCAGCGGCGGCAGGGCCCTTCGCCTTCCGATCGGCACTCTGACACCAGCGGCAGCACGTGAGCGACTGAAGGCGACCGCCGCCACAAGCGTCGATAAGCCCACAGTAATCTGGATCCCAATGAGGTAGTCCAGCAGAAATCCTCCCGCGTCACGGTACCCGAGATTCGCCGCAAAATGCCTGCCGCCATCTGCGTACATTCTTTGAAGCCGGGTTTCGGTCACCAAATAGTCCGCAAGAATCCCGCTGAGGCCAATTACCGAACCACAAAGAATAACCGCCAGCGGCCCCCCCCAACGGAACAGCAATTCCCACGGGGCTCGAACGGCACACCGGTTTTGATAAAAGAAAGTCAACTCGCCAAGACGACGAGCATGCAGTCGGATTCGCAGCCACCGTTTTTTTGTCGAATCACCGGGGTAAACAACCTCCCCAAAGGTACTGGTCTCACGATGAACGACCGTAAGGGGACCCAGCCAAATCCCCGCGATTGCCCCGACCGTAACCAGACCCATCCCGCCGAGGCAGGACCAATAGACCGAGGCAAAACTGCGCAGGCTTTCGGCCTCCATCGCCAATGACTCAGTTGCCGTTTGATAAACAATTGCCGGGACAGGTGTCACCACAAACACCTGATAAGGAATCGGAGCAATAGCGAGCAGACTCAGCACCCCAACGCCGGAAATCACCACCAACAGTGTGAGTAACTCATTGAAATATAACGACAGCCACAATGTCACCGCAGCCAGCATCAGGCTGTAGACATAGAGCAGCAGGAGGTTGACAAGGAAAATCGGCCATGCCGTTCCGCCAAGGAAGACCGTCATCACAATCCACGGTATCAGAAGCGAAATCACCACCAGATAGACCAGATTCTGAGACCATAGTCGTCCGGCCACAAAGCGCAATGGGGAAATCCCGCTCAATACAACCTGATCAAAATAACCCGCCAGCCGCGGTCCGAGAAAAATGTCCGTGAGTCTCAGGGGAGTGACAACTGAAATCACAAGAAATATCCCGGTGAGAATCAACAGCGAAAAGATCTCTCCCAGTTGTCGTGCACCGCCAAGGAAATACTCCACCTCCGATGGCATCCCTAACAGCCCCAGTAACATCGCCAACAACGCACCATTCAGAATAATCGCCGCAAGGCCAAGAGCGCCGGCAGACAGCAGGAATCGGCGGTCCCGCAGATACCCGGGTGACGACTTCAGCATCTGAAACTGTTGCAGCAGCTTCATGTCACTCTCCCGGCCGTGCTGCGCATGAAAATCTGCTCCAGATTCAGAGCTTCCCGCGAGAATTCCTGAACCTGGATACGTTCCCGAATTAATGCTTCCAGCAATGAATTGCCTCCGTCATCTTCTGAACGCACCAGCAACCCCTGATCATGAATCCGGCATTCGTGAACGCCCGGAATCGCTCGTAAAAGATCCGCCGCCTGCTGCAACACGGCACTGTCCACTCGGATGCGAACGGAAATTCCGGCTTCGACACCGGACTGCCGCAACTGTTGCAGGTCACCGTGAACAACCAGCTTCCCTGCTTCCATGATGGCAATACTGTCGCTGACGTCTTCCAGATCGGGAAGAATATGGGAACTCACGATGATGGTCTTGCCGAGAGTTGCAAGCGTGCGAATGATCGCCCGCAGTTCGTTTCTGGCCCGCGGATCCAGCCCACTCGCCGGCTCATCCAGCAGCAGCACATCCGGGTCGTGCAACAGTGTTCTCGCCAGCAACAGCCGCTGGCGATTTCCCGTCGATAACCCGCGCACAGCGACGTCAGGTCTGGCCGCCAGATCTGTCAGCTCTTTCACATCGCGAATTCGCTGCGGCAAGTCTGCCGTTGGAACCTGATACAGCGAACCGAAGTACTCGAGATATTCGTGAATTGTCAGGCCCCGCGGATAACCGAATTCCGCGGGCATGAACCCCAGCATGCGCCGCACCTGTCGAGGATCCCGCAGGACTGATCGTCCGCCGATCAGTACATCACCCGCATCAGGCATCGACAGTGTGGCCAGCATGCGCAGGAGAGACGTCTTGCCAGCGCCGTTGGGACCAATTAACCCGAGTGTCGTTCCGGCAGCGACCTGCAAACTGACATCGTCAACAGCAACAAGCTGATCAAATCGTCGAGTCAGATTGCTTATTTTGATTGTTGTCACAGCCATTCCTGAATCCGACCGTCTCCCCAACCGGCGGGGCTCACTTCACAGGGTCGGGCTGAACCGTTGACGTCTCATTCGACGCATCTGCAGGATCAACCGGCGACTGAGAGGCCGCAGCATTACCCGCAGACAGGCCACCAGAAAAAACGAGGGACTCCGGATGCTCCTGCACCCACTCCCCGTATGTTGTACGAACGAAATTCAGGTCTTCGTACGGCAGCTCTGCAGAATCCTGCGGAAACATCTGCCCGGAATGCAGCAGCAGCATTCGGCCGTCACTGAAACCGCCGGTCCGCAGTTCCAGGGCCTCTCCACCACGACCGGCAAACACGCGCACGGTATCTGTTCGATCACACCACGTAACACAGTAAGGTCGGGCCGTTCGGTTCTCATTCAGCACATGAGCTTCCAAATCGCTCATCGCTCGCTGAAGGTAACAGCGTGCACTTCCATCGATGACAACGCCGATGACAGCTTCGGCAGGATTAAGTGAGACCTCCGCCGCCGGTGCCAGCCTGGGGTCCACGTTCGCCGGCATGATAAACGGCGTACTTTCTGGTCCCGCACCAGCCATGGGCATCATCATTGGTGCGTCAATGGGAGGTAAGGGCTGCTCCGTTTGCTCGCAACCTGAAGCGACCAAAAAAAATACGAGCCCGACGTGTCGTACCCATATCAATACGCGTTGGGATACCTGCATGGGCGTTCTTTGCCAAATAAACAATCAGTCTCCGCCGAAGCGGGTTGCGAGCAAACGAGCAAACATTTTCATGAATGCCTGCTCAAGACTCACTCGCATCTTAGCACCGGTTTCCGTCAAACGCGACTCAATCTGGATTCGCGAGTCGCCCTCAGCCAGCGTCTCACGAGCGATTGCGTTTCGCTGCTGTGCTCGCTCGCGGAACCGGGCCATCTGCTCATCGCTGGGTCTGCCACGACGCCCACGACCGGCGTTCTCGCCTGGAGCATCAGGCGTTGTCTGGACCGACTCCAACTGTGCAGACGTGCCTGCAGCTTCCCGCTCCTCCCGAACTACTGCCCGTTCTTCGCGACCTGGAGCACTGCCGCGTTCCATCATGCTGACAAGATCATTCACATTCACAATCACCCGCAGGTTGGAGATGTTTCGCAGGTCCTCACCGGATTGCGTGGATTCTTCCAGTTGATCCATGACGGATTTCAGCATCGACAGCGATTCCGAGCCACCCACAGCACCCCAAATGGCCGTTCCTCCAATACCGACGGTGATCCCAACATCCTCGCCGAAGACTTCCATGGCACCGCGACTCTGATTGTCAAAGATGAGCCGGTGCATGGTAACACCAAGGTGCTCGTCCATCGCCAGTTGCAGCTCACCTGCCCTGTCAAACACATCGGTCTGCCGAAGCCGGCCCAGCAGGTCCATCATTCCCGTATTAATGGCGTCGCCGTCCTGAACGCGTACAGCCCAGATGATGGCAAGCTTGTCAGACGCGTCACGGTAAAACTGAGCGAAGACATCCATATGTCCTTCGTTAATCGTGGACTGCAGTGCCGTTAAAGCCTGACCAATCGGAGAGAATTCATCGGGAGCCAGTCCCAGCCCATTCTCTTCCAGCAGCCGGCCAGACTCCATCCGCACGCCTTCCACCATCTCGGTGTAGGCCTCGCGCTCACGCTCTGCAATCATGCTGGAAAGGGACAGGGAAACCATCGCCTCTTCATCCAGCAGAGGAATGAAGTAGCTGGGACGATCAGCCGAACCCAGCATTTCCTTCAACATTTGCGAACCCTTCAGGGCATCGACGACGAGATCAAGGTTGACCATCTCGTCCTCTTCTGAGACCTGAATGCCAAATGTGAGTTTCTGGCAGTCCATCATCAGCATCTTCAGAGCAGCCAGAGCACGGTCACCCTCCGACCGACGGATTCGATAAGCTCCGTCTGATTCTTCATTTCTCTGCTGCAGTTGGGTGGAAATGCCCGTGTTGATCAATCCATAGAGCAGCGTCCGCGTGGCGACAGGAATTGCTTCCACGTCAAGCCGCACCGCCATGTCATACTCGCTGGAAACTCCGTTCAGCAGTTCGTCAGGCCGAGGAAACTCTCGATCAAGCATCGTTGCATCGACATCATTGCCCAGCGGGACAAATGCATAGCCGCCGGACAGCAGCATCGGGATCGTGCGGTTTGGACCGATGATCTCGTACATTCCGAGGTCTTCATCTTCAGCACGAATCACGACCGGTGCTTTCTCGATCAGTACTGTCGCTGATTCGATGGAGTCAACCGGGGCAAATGCGGTGAATTCAGGAATCGGTGGAAATGCCAGAGGCAGATAAGCCATCACCCCAAATGGTTGCTGACGATTGAATCCATCGAGATTGTTCAGGGTGTCAGCAAGGAGTTGCTCAAGTCGCTCATAAACCTCAGGTCGCTCCGCGATATCGAACAGAAACTTCGCCTTTTCGAGCGCCTGGTCAGCGTTCGCGAAAGAGATCGTCAACAGCGGTCGGCTTCCGGTATTAATCAGCTCCAGCGGTGGGGAAAATGAGTCTGCCCCCTCATCCTGCGCTGAAACTGGCATCGACAAAGTCAGGCAGAGCAGACAGCTCCATGCTGCACCCCACTTGATTGCCCTAATTCGACGTGTCTGACTCAATTGGAACTGCATGGCTGTCTTCCGAAACGAATTCACTGCTCTTCACCACTCACACGAATCATCCGCCTCAAAACATATGAGACAAAATGCGTTCACTGACCGATTGATCTTGTGTTCAGAAATACTGGTCTCTCACCACGGGGGCTTGCAGCCGGCACTCCCTAATTCCATCTGAGTCACCGCAGCAGCCTGCTGTATTTTTCGCGTCCTGCTGCTGTTTCCTGGCATAAAAACTGCGTGCCGCTGTTTTCTGCACAAAACGCCGTTCTCTCGAGGCGAATTTCGCGGCGCATACCGTCCGGCTGCTGCAGAATAGACGGTTCCCCCCCTGCTTAAACCGTTCTGCAGCGGAAAAGGGCCGCTCCGGATGCATCGCTCCGCCAATTTCCGGGAAAAATCGGTCGTGAGAGTGCCGTACAGCACATCAGGCTCCTCGATCTGCCCATATTTTTCGCCCCGGCCACCGCTTGACTCTGACCTTCATCTCGGTGCGAAACAACCGGGGCCACGTGGAATTTGATGCAAGAACAGGCGAATCCTGCCGAGATTCGGCTCGACGGCTGCCGTTTCCGCAGGAAGCCGCGAGCGGCCGGTGATCGGAGTTTTTTTTGTCGCCCCAGGGCCCACAGTCCGTGTTGCTGGCATCCATAGGCACCGCTAAAACCGCCGACTCTGTCCGGTTCTGCGCGGAGTCTCTCCTTATAGAAGAGGTTCACGCTGTCGGGCAGTTAAGCGGGAGTGACTGGTTTGGATCCATCACTCCCACACCAGCAGACAGGATGTTTGCTGAGTCACGATCCACGTCTGAGGAACGTCATGAAGACCGTTCAAATCTCAAATCGCTGGCTGCAAAAGCTTGCTAAAGCTGCTGCACTGATGTCTCTCGCACTCGGTCCGGTGTCCGCTCTCGCCCAGGACGCAGCGTGGCCGACAGGCCAGCAGCCCACCGGAGGCGTCACGGGGACCAACCGCAGTGGTCTGGGTGCGGCAATCCGCGCCGGACACTCTGCCGGCGATACCGTCGGGCGGTATGACTCCCTTTCCCACATCAGTATCGCACCGTATATCAGCAGTGGAAACCAGCTGCTCTTTGGCGATACGCGACTTGGTCGCGCGAACGAAGGAAACCTCGTCTGGTCGTTTGGCAGCGGCTACCGATTGTTCCTCGAAGACTGGGATGTCGTTCTCGGAGGCAACGGCTATTTCGACCGTGATCATCTCTCCGGCGCCTACCTGAACCAATGGGGTGCCGGTGCCGAACTGTTGTCGCGGGACTGGGAATGGCGCGGCAACTACTACCGAACTTTTGGAGATACCTTCAGCCGGACTGGGCAATCTGTACTTCCCGGAAGCAGCGCTTTTCAGGGCAGCAATCTGACCTTCACGCGAGTAGATTCGTTCGTCGAAGGACTCTACGGTTTCGATTCGGAGTTCGGCGTCGCCCTCCCCGGTGAATTCGCGCAAAGGTTTGATGTGCGGGTTTTCGGAGGCGGCTACTACTACGAAGGAGACCAGGCTGACGGCTTCGGGGGCTGGTCAGCACGGCTGCAGTCCGATGTTGGTGGATGGCTGGAGCTTGGACTGAAGCTGACCGACGATGAAACCTTTGGAACAAATCTCTGCTTCTCTGCCGTTGTTCATGCCGGTGGATTTGAAAGCCAGGAGCATCTGCAGAGGTCTGCAATCCAGCGTTTTCGTGAGCCGGTTCGCCGCAGCTTGAACGTCGTCTCTGTCGCATCGAATACCAGTAATCCGGGGCAACTGGCTCTCAACCCGGATAACGGGCTGCCATTTTCCGTCGCGCACGTGAACAGCAATTATACCACCGGGCCTTTCCTGGGGACCGTTGACGCACCCTTCCAGTCCATGCAGCAGGGTCTGGCTTCCGGATCGGACATCGTCTTCACCCACGCTGGCAGTTCGTTCACTTCCGGACCTGAGAACTCTGTCACTCTGCTGACCGGTCAACAACTGATTGGTGAGGGACTGGTGGTCTCTGGTCGAACAACCCAAAACTCCGTCAGTGTTCTCGCTCTCGGACAGACCATTCAGGTTCCCCTTCCAGCCTCGCCGACGTTCGCCGCATCGCCAACGCTGGCTCGACCGGACTTCGCGAATTCCGTCGGCCCGGCTGTCACTCTGGCTGACAATACCCAGTTCTCGGGCTTTACGATCACAAATCCGGTTTTCGCAGGCATCTTCAGTGACGGAGCTGCAAATACCCTCATCAACGATGTCAGCATCAGTGGTTCAGCAGGTACCGGCATTCTGCTGCAGAACACTCTTGGCTTGACCGCGATTTCCAACACCAGTCTTGTTTCTGCTGGCTCCACCTCCGGATCGCTGTTTCATATCAACGGCGGAAGCGGAGATGTTATTTTCTCGTCAACCGATTCTCTGTTGCTGGGAACCATCGCCAACACATCCCCCGAGCAGGCCATTCTGGTTGAGAACATGACGGGCGGTCGCTTTGTGATGAATCAAAGCTCCGTTTCAGACGACGGAGGGTCAGGGGTTGTCATCCGGAACAACCTTGCCGGAGCAGCGACCATCGACAATCTCGTTTCGAACAACGC
>Ga0075479_10000131_pt1 | contig 27529 bp, 21 predicted proteins | sample DEB08_DNA_8_FD_76341 | JGI IMG/M metagenome (GOLD analysis project Ga0075479, IMG submission 76341) | Aqueous microbial communities from the Delaware River and Bay under freshwater to marine salinity gradient to study organic matter... | ecosystem: Environmental > Aquatic > Marine > Coastal ... | reverse complement strand
TACCGAGGATTGAGCCCACTCAAAGGCAGACTTCGGCTTTCGTCCCATTATGGAAAATCCCCACATAAAGTCATCAAACTTCTGGGGGACAATCCGAATGTCCTCGGTATCCATCACTCCATTATAGTCCGCCTCGAATAAGGCTTCTAGCGGAATGGGAGCCCGAAAAATCAGGTTTCGATGTCTTTGGCTACTTGCTCAGTAATTTCTAATTCGTTCGCCAACCAAAGTCTGTAATCCTCAAGCAACTTGAGCTGACCCTTCAAACCATTGATGTTCTCTTCGGTCTGTCGAAGCGCAGTTCGCAGATACCTGCGGTGTTGCTCGGCCTTGAGGTCCGTACCTTCAATCATGCAACCATGTTAGTTCTTTTTCTTGCGCCGTTTCAATACCTTGGGTTGTACGTCTGCCGGTGCTGCAACTTTCCAGTCCGGTAACGGAGGCTTGGGCTTGCCAACGTGGCACTCGCACCCACACTCAACGATGGTGTCGTCCCAGTTGCGGTAGTGGACCCGACAGCCTTCGTCGTGTCCGTCTAGACACCAACCAAACTTTCTAGTCATTGCGCAAACTCTATTACACGACTAGGATTTTGTCTAAGAACGGAAAGTGAGCCCGAAAAATGACATTTCAGGACATTATTATTGATTTGGAGATGCTGGCGCTGATTCACGAATCAGAAGGTCACCCCATCAAAGCCAAGGCAATCAGAGACGCAATCTCATACTTGAACACTAGAAACGAACACCAAAAGCTTTTTTCTAGCTAAAGTTCTTTCTATTCCAGAAGTGGTTTCTGTAACCATTCCTCATCTGGGAACGAAGAGCGTCCATTTGCTCTGAAGCAACGGGTCCGGCGGTTTCGTAGTCGCTTACGGTTGTGTGCTCCCACACTTCTCTTTTGAATGGGATGACCTGAGCGATTGGGGTACCTGCGGGGATAATCCCACGCCACTCGGGGTCGTTTAGGACAAACGGTAGCCCGACCGGGAGGTTGAACGTGTCTGTGTCAACCACCCCATCAAAGAGCGTAAATGGCAGGTCGTGGTGCGATGGCGTCTTAAATAGACACGAATAACCTTCTGGAGTTTTGATTCCAAAAGTGTTTTGGAACTTCGGTACTCGGGTCCACCCCTCGGGAAACATCGGGTGGGTCCCGATTTGCTCTTTAGGGTGGTAGTCAATAAAAGGAACGAACGCTGGTTCGAACCACAGGTCCCCGTCATGCTCTTCAACCGAGATGTCCGTTGGTAGGAACAAAACGTATCCGGTAATCATGGAGTCAAGAATCGGTACACAGCGCTTACCAGTCGAACCAGCCTCCCCCTGAGCCTCTAACTCCTCTGCACGTTCTCGGTAGGAGGGCATAGAACGCCACCACTCAGGCAAAACGTCCTTGGCGGGCTTGGGATAGAACTTTTCCTCCACAAGCTCCGAAAACTCAAAAAACTCAACCTTCATATTTTCATCGTAGTCGTCTTTTGCTGATTACGGAATGGGAGCCCGAAAAGTTTAGTTTTGGTGTTTTTGGTAGTCCAGTTTTGGTGTTTTTGGTGTTTCTATGATACTTTGGTAGTCCAATGACGGAAGGACCGAAATGGAAGAAACGACATACACCCCAACCCCAGAAATGTTGGCACTTGTCAACAAGCGGAAAGAGCTTCGACAAGAGCGTCAGAACATCAGGAACCACATCGAGTACCTGCAGAAGAAGGTGGAACGGACTACTGGCAAGATAGAAATGGTCCAAGAGTCCATGGACGAACTCAGAATGAAAGAAAATCCCGACCTAAACACCCTTCCCGGGTTAGAATTCGATGAGGGAGAAGACGGATAACGGAACGGGAGCCCGAAAAGTTGGATTTTGCAACCCCTGTACAGGATGACCAATACATCTTTGATGTCTTAGAGAGCATTGGAGGAGGTCCTCGGGTCGGTTTGACCGCCTCGTGCTTCGACCTCCTCCACGCAGGGCATGTCCTCATGCTTGAGGAAGCAAAGTCGATGTGCGACTACCTCATCGCTGCTTTGCAGACCGACCCGTCAATTGACCGGCCCAAGGAGAAGCGGAAACCATTCCAATCTCTGGTCGAGCGACAGATTCAACTCTCAGCGGTCAAGTATGTAGATGAAATCATCGTTTACGAGACGGAGGAAGACCTTCTCAACATCCTCAAGACCCGTCGTCCCGACATCCGAATCATCGGTGAGGAGTACATGGGTCAGGACTTCACGGGGAAAGACTGGTGCGAGAAGCACGGGATTGACATTTACTACAACTCTCGAACCCACCCTTACTCCAGCACCGAACTGGTCCAGCGCATCCAAGGCAAATAACGGAACGGGAGCCCGGAAAAATGGATTCTGAGACACGACGGTCGCAGAACGAGATTGCTCGTCACCTGCAGAAGATTGCCGAACAGCTTGAAAGGCAGAACAACCTTCTGGAACAGGTTGTCAAAGCCATGAAAGAGCGCTAATTGTACGAAAATCGCTCCTAGCGTACAATATCTGAACATTATAAACCCCCTAGATGCTGTACAACTTTGAGTCTAAGTCTGTATACTGAAATCCCCAGAAACAAAGGGGAGGAGACGCATGGACATCACACTTGACTGGTACGAGTACTCAATGGCTGCCGAAGTCGGCCTTCGTCGGAGTCTGGAGTCCAAGCGTGCAGGTTTAGAGGATGCTCACGGTTTGGTGACCCTCGGATGGAGCGAAAGCATCGAAGGTGCCATCGGAGAACTGGTCGTAGCCAAGGCTCTCAACATCTACTGGGACGGAAGCGTCAACACCTTCAAGGCACCCGACTTTCCGCCCAACATCCAAGTTCGGACCCGTCCCCACCCGGAACATGCCCTCATCGTGCGTCCAGTTGACGACCCTTTCGATATTTTCGTTTTGGTCACAGGTAAGTGCCCCAGCTATACCGTTCGGGGGTTTATCCATGGCTACGACGCTCGGGACCCCGAATGGCTACACAACGAGGGCATCGGCTTCCGTCCAGATGCGTACTTTGTTCCTCAGTGGGCTCTCAAGCCCATTGAGAACCTCAAGGAGGTTGCACTCGCCATCTCCGATTCATATAATAAGGAAACCTAAGGAGGTAACGACATGGATTGGACAACACCGTTTGAGTGGGCGTTCCAGATTGCTATGTGGGGGATTGGTATTTTCCTTCTGGCAACGTTGGTCGCTTTTCTGATTCTTGTTCTCTATGCGCTAGGCAAGGCGTTCACCGTGGCATTCAAGAATGTCCGTGGGAACATCGAGGACAAGAAGAAGCCAAATCTCACCGCAGTCGAGTAATCAGTGGGTAGCCCGAACAGGGAGCCTCAACCGGGGAATCCAGAACGGATTTCTCTTTTGAAGTTCGAGTCTTCTGGTTTTAGCGATGATGGCACGGTTCTGATAACAGCGACTTTTCGGTACGACCCGTGGTGTTGCAATGAGAGCCACGAAGTTGTTGATGGGATAAACGCTCTATCCAGAGCAATCGAGCAGTCTTACGAGTCTGAGCAGTCAGAACGACTCGCAAGACTTGAAGACGAGTACAGAGGGATTCTAAATAGTGACCAAGATTCGGTTTAAGTCCGATGTCGATGTCGAGCTGGTCAAGTGCAGTGCCGAAGACATGGATGTCGTCTTTTCCGCTCGGGTAAGCACTGAGGGGGAGCGCACTCTTGACTTCGCAGGACTTGAGAACAACGAGCTTCCACAAAAAGACAAAGGTCTCATCAACTTTCTGATGAGGGAGCGCCACGGGACTCCGTTTGAGCACTCCTACTTCACCTTCTACGTCAACGCACCTATCTTCGTCTGGCGTGAGCACATGCGTCATCGCATCGCTTCCTACAACGAAGAGTCAGGTCGCTATCGGCAGTTGGACCCTGTGTTCTACATGCCAGACCGTCAGCGGAAGTTGGTTCAGACAGGCAAGACGGGTGCATACATCTTTGAAGACGGGGATGACTTTCAGTACGCCATGACCATCCAGAAGGTTCGTCAAAGTTGCGAGACTGCATACACGAACTACGAAAACATTCTCTCTACTGGTGTAGCCCGTGAAGTTGCTCGGGTAGTTCTCCCTGTCAGCATCTACTCGTCTGCCTACGTCACGATGAACGCTAGAGCTTTGATGAACTTCCTCTCACTACGTCGGATTGCCGAAGGTTCTCACTTCCCTTCTTACCCCCAACGGGAGATTGAGATGGTGGCAGAGAGGTATGAGGAAATCTTTGAGTATCACATGCCCGTTACTCACGCTGCTTTTGTAAAGAACGGCAGAGTTGCACCGTGAGCGTTCAGTATGCGCAGGGGTACTTGCAGGGATTAAAAGACACCACTTGGAAGTGTTTTGACTGCGGCAACACTTACGAGAGTTCAGTAGAGGAGTGCCCAAACCTATTGATTGACGAGGCAGAGGCAAAGCTTCGATACGAAAAGAACAGGACCGACAATGAGTGAGGGAATCGCTTACTGCTACGCACGAGTTTCTACTCAGATGCAAGCAGAAGATGGAATCAGTTTGGGGGCACAAGAAAAGCAGTTGATTGCAGCTGCTGAGGCTGCTGGTTATGAAGCAGTCATCCTTCGTGAAGAGGGTCGCTCAGGTAAGAACATCACCGGTAGACCGGTACTTACAAAAGCACTTTCTGAACTAGACGAAGGCAAGGCGCAAGCACTTTACGTAACCCGCCTTGACCGACTTGCCCGTTCAACCCGTGACTTCCTCAGCATCGTTGACCGTTCACATAAAAACGGATGGCGTTTATCAATGCTCGACCTCGGGCTCGACACCGCTACTTATCAAGGTCGGTTTGTTGTGACTGTCATGTCTGCCATGGCAGAGATGGAACGAGGCATGATTTCCCTGCGCCAAAAGGATGTTCACAAGGACAGACGGGACTCGGGGAAGGTTTGGGGCGTTGATGTTGGTCCCAAGTCAAAGGTGTCAGAAGAAACTAAGCAAATGATTTACGACAGACGGCAAGCAGGTGTCTCGTACAAGTCAATTGCGGACGAACTGAACGCTCATAAAGTTCAGACATCGCAGGGGGGAAAGCAGTGGTATCCCTCGACTGTTTCTAGTGTTTACGCTGCTATCTGCAGGGAAATCGACGCTACAAAGAAATAATAAAATGTAACTAGCCGCACTCTGCCCATGTGAGTGCGCAGGGGCTAGTTATGGTACGTCGGCATCTCTATATTTATAAACGCCGACTTCTGTCGTACCTATTTTCGACTGCTGCAGGGTCGATTATAATTTTCGTGTACGGAGTTCTTTCTCCTACAACTGCATATGCCGCTGACTCCCCAGCAGAGGAGGTTCAACTCGAACAAGAACCCAGTATCCAAGATTCCAGTCCGGATGCGTCTGAGGAGGTGGTCCAAGATGCGGCATCGCTTGAGTCAACGCAAGACTCTCTCGGTGATGTTGCAACCGCAGCAGCAGCAGCGGAATCTGATATTCAATCCACAAATGAGTCTTTGCAGGAGGTTGTCAACCTAGAGCAAACAATTACGTCAACTGACGAAACCGCCGAGGCGATTGCTAGTGCAACTCAGGATGTGGAAAGCGCAGAGGCTTCGATTGCAGTAGTCAACGAAGCAATCCAAAACGCCGAAACTGCACTCTCAGACTGGGAGCAATCAATATCAGATGTTGAGTCACAACAAGCGGTTGTAGCAGACAAGCAAACAGTTCTAGAAGAAGCTGAGTCTGCACTAGCAAACGCCGAGGCTGATTACCCCGTAGAGACGACAGTGACGGAGGACTTCGAGGACGAAGACCTTTCAGATTCAGAAATTGTTATCACCGTTGGTGATACACCAGTTTCATCTTCTCCGGTCGCAGGTGTGTCAATCGTAGACATTCCGGATGACGACCCTTTCGTAGACAACGGCTTCACGCTCAACCTAGAAGAAGCAACTGATGATGTCTACATCTACATGCCAGAGAGCATCAGGGTTTATGAAGTTGGGTTCGATGTTTTTGCCAAAAACGGCGACGAGCCTTACTTAGTAATCGAGTACGACGCAGAAGGAACAACTTCTGTTGTAGAAAACACCCTCCCCGACTACAGCACCGCTGAGCCCAAAGAAGGCACTGGTGGCATCGGGTATGTCGTTACTTACACAGCAACTGAGGGTTTGTCGATTGGCTACTTGAAAATCCCAGCCACTCCAGAATACGACTGGTATACCCTCGACAACTTTTACTACAAGTATTTTGATTACATCATCAACCCTTCCTACCAACAGGAGGTTGACGATGCAACAGCCAATCTTGGGTCCGCCCAAACTGACTTGACCAGCTATGAAGAAGTTCAGTCAGCCAATCAATCTTTGGCTTTGGAAGCGTTGGAGACAGCACAGAGCGCAGAGTCTTCAATGCAAGAAGCCATTAGCGCAGCGCAAACTTCAGTTGCTACGGCAAGTTCTGTCGTTCAGGAAGAAGTAGAAAATCAAACTCCAGAGCCAGAACCTGAGCCTAAACCTAGTTCCCCAGCTCCTGCTCCCACCCCGGAGGTAGAACCTCAACCGACTCCTCAACCTGAGCCAACCCCCGAGCCTGCTCCTGAGCCCGAGCCTGCTCCTGAGCCCGAGCCCGAGCCCGTCGCCCCCGAACCCGAACCTGAGCCTGAGCCTGTTCCCGAACCTGAGCCTGAAGTTGTTGACCCTCCTGCTGAAGAGCCCGTAGCTCAGCCTGTTCCTGAGCCTCAACCTGAAGCATCCTCTGAAACCCCAGAACCAGAGATATCAGAGCCAGACCAAGAAGAACCCCAGCCAGAGTCAACACCAGACCCAGAACCACCCAAAGAATCTTCACAAGATAATTTTGACACAATAATAGAAGAGCCAGAGCCCACTCTTGAGCGTGTCGCTGAAGAATTGATGGCTGACGGTGAGCTGACTGAAGAAGAAAAAGAAGTTGTTGTCGAGTTGCTGGTCGAGACAGCTGCGAAGTCCGGCACAGTTATCACATCCGATAATCTTGAGGAACTCGGTCTCGACTACTCAGACCTCCCGGATGAAACACCGGTTGAGGTTAGAACAGACTCGTCTGGAAACCCAGTTGTTATATCGGCAGAAGTTGCTGAGTCTTTAGAAGTTTTTGATGACCCCGGGAAGATTCTCACCGAAGCTTTTACTGACCCCGGAAAAGTTTTGACCGCTTTCTCCTCAATCGGTATGGACATGACCGAAGAGGAGCGGGAGGAGTCCCAAGAAGTCGTGGTTGCCGCAGTCATTGTGGCTCAAGTTGCTCAAGTGGCTTCTCTGGCAACCGGACTCGCTGGTGGAGGCGCACCTCCAGCACCGCCAACCCCAAAGACCCCGAGTGGAAGCGGTGGCGCACCCGCCTCTGACTCCCCAAAATCTAGAAGGAATAAGAAATGAAAAAATTCATTAGAGGCTTTATAAAAGACATGTTGGACCAAGTGTGGACTCTGCTAGGAATGTTTATCGCATGGTTCGTGCTAGATGGCTCTGCTAGAACGGTCGTTGGCTGGGCTATTTTGTGGTCTCTGTTGGTCTGGATGGGTACATATCCCTTCCGTTCTAAGCATTCTGACGATTAGTACTAAATGTCCGACTTTGGGTTGGATATTTTGCAGAGGTGTGATAGATTTTTCTTCCTAGGGACAGGCGTTGGACTAAAGACATAAATGGAGAGATAAATGAGCCAAGAGCTCGTAGAAGAATACGCTGCCAAGATTGAGCCAATCTTGCCACTGGCAAAGAAGGCTTACGGTCGGCGCAACCAAGACACACCTGCCCACCGAGCAAGTAAGCAGTACACCGACCTCCTCAAGGAGTTTCAGGAGAAGGGCGGAAGTCTTCCTAAGCTCGCTGAGCGCATCAATGTCGCCTACGCAGGTGTTCGCCGCCGTGTTGCAATGAGCAATGTTGTTGTCAGCGAATACAAGCCAAAGATTCGCCTCAAGGAACAAAACATTGAGGCCGCTGCTGAGCGTGTTCGCTCTGCCAAGGAAAAGGGAACTGACCTTTATCACGACCAACTTCGGTCGGAGTACATGTCTGGCATCTCGCTTTCCAACTTGGCAAAGCACATGGGTCTCAGTTCCGCTGCTCCGCTCTATTATGGAGTGCAGAGGAGTCTTCAGCGTCAGACTAGGTAAGGCAGGTTTTCCCTATGGGTAAGAGTTTGATGGAACAAATAGCCCTCTTACCCGAGGACGAGAAGCAGCAGGTCCTTGCTGGTCTAGACATGGACAGTCTCGTTTGGGACTGGTCTGCATGGGCCAGACCCGAACAAAGACCCCCCGATAACACCAACTGGAGTATCTGGTTATACCTAGCTGGTCGTGGTGCGGGCAAGACGAGGAGCGCAGCGGAGTGGATTCGAGAGAAGGCTAAAGATACTTCTCAAGGTCAACTTCGCTTCGCCCTCGTCGCCCGTACCGCAGCTGACGTTCGTGACGTTGTGGTCGAGGGCGAGTCAGGTGTTATGAACATTTGTCCGCCATCGGAGAAGCCTCACTATGAGCCATCTAAAAGAAGGCTCACATGGCCTAACGGGAACACAGCCACTCTTTTGACCGCTGATGAGCCAGATGGTCTTCGTGGTATTCAGGCTCACTACGCTTGGGCCGACGAGTTGGCTGCTTGGCGTCAAACTCCCGATGCTGCTGGCATGACTTCGTGGGACAACCTTCGAGTTGCGACTCGACTCGGGTCAAACCCACAAATTATTGCGACCACGACTCCAAAACGAGTTCCAGTTCTGTACTCGTTGATTGAAGAATCGAAAAAAGGTCGAGTTGTTATCTCGAAAGGTTCAACTCTAGACAACGCTGGCAACTTGTCGAACACATACTTGCAAGCCATTACCGGAGTGTATGAGGGAACCCGTCTTGCTCAGCAGGAGCTTTACGGTGAAATGCTTGATGACGTTGAGGGCGCTCTCTGGACAATCGAAATGATTGAAGCAGCCAGAGAAATGATTCTCCCTCCGAGCACGCCACTTCGTTGTATTGGGGTTGACCCATCAGTTGCAGAAAATCCACGAGACGAGTGCGGCATCGTTGTTTGCGCTTCCACTGCCGACCGAGACCTCTACAAGCGACATGCTTGGGTTCTTGAGGATGCAACTATCCACGGTTCTCCGGAGGTGTGGGCCAACAAAGTTGTTGAGATGGCTCGACGTTGGGGTTGCCCAGTTGTAGCCGAAGTCAATCAAGGTGGAGCACTAGTTCGTAACGCAATCAATGCGATTGACCCCAATGTAAAAGTTTTAGAAGTTCACTCAAAACACGGGAAAGCTTTGCGAGCAGAGCCTGTTGTTCTTGCCTACGAGCAGAGCAGGGTCCACCACGTTAACTACCTTCCAGACCTTGAGTCTCAGATGACAGCATGGATTCCGGGAGAAACCAAAAACTCACCTGACCGAGTAGACGCTTTGGTCCATGCAATGACTGCCTTGCTTATCAAACCACCGTCAGGTTTCTCTGGAGGAAAGTTGAAGGCAAAATCTCCAGCAGCCAGACGGCTCCCCTCACATCGGGGTATGCAGGGTGGTGGCGGAAGAGTGTTTACCGTTCGCTAATTATCTAGCTAGGTTGCTGGCTGAGTACCAGTCAACTTCTGTAGAGACAGATACAGACCTCATCACGATTTTTCTTCCGTGGACTTCTGCCTTTGCTCCAAGACCTTCTACCTTTAGGTTTCGGTCAACTAGCTTTCTGTGAAAAGCAATCTGAGTCATTGCTTTCTCTCCACGGTCTTCTGACCACTTTCGATAGAGACCGTATAGAGATTTGACCGGAGTCTTCTCCCCCTCAACTTCTTCTGTCTCTTCTGATAAGAAAATTCCGATTCGGTCTTCGTTCTTTCGATAGACCTCTGCTGCTTCTGCCACGACCTTGCACCAACCGAGCGCATCTTTAGAAGTCGAGTTGAGAATCTGCATTGCTCCTTCGACCGCCCAAGCAAGAACTGCAGGGAGTGCACCCTCCGGGTCAAAGATGTAGTCCTTGAGGTCGGGGTCTGGCTCTTCTGGAACTCGAAGGAATGGGATAGGTCGGATGCGTCGCCACATAGCGTCATCGGTGATGATGGGTCGGTGGTTAGTCGAGACCCACAGTTTCGCTTGCGACTGGAACGTGAACGGTTGTTCACCCGGAGAACGTGCTGAGATTTCGGAGGAACCCGTCAGCTTCTTGACCGAGTTTTCTTTGAGTCGCTCAGAGTCTGGTAGCTCGTCCACCCAAACAACACGACGACCACGCAATTGAGCCCAGTGGTAAAGGTCGGAACCGCTTGCCTGACCGTCTCCTTGAGCAAGAATGCTTGAGTCAAGAGGCCATGCGTACTGCTGTGTGCCTAGTGCTTTTACAAGAGCCTCAACAAAAGTGTTTTTACCAGAACCCGCAGGTCCATAAACCAAGAACATCAAGTCATACTTGCTCGAACCAGTCAACGAATAACCGGCTGCTCTCTGTAGCCAACCTTGGAATTCTTTATCTCCACCAGTTGCAAAGTTAAGGAACTCTTCCCATCTGGCGTTCCTGTGACCTGCGGTGTAAGCAACAGGAGCACGACGAGTGATGTACAAGTCCGGACGACCCTTGAGAAGTTCTCCGGTTTTGAGATTGATTACCCCGTTGGCAACACCCAAAAGGTTTTGGTCTTTATCCCAGCCTTCGACAGATACCTCAACACGAGGGTCTGACTTTGCGCTCTCAATCGCTCCATGAAGTCTGGCGTTGGAACGAGATTGATGAGCCCACCTAATCACATCGGTCTGCTGCGATTCGGGATAGCTACCTACGTCAGTCGAGATGATTGACCCCAACCTCTTGGCTAGTTCTTGAACTTCGAGGTCTTCACGGTCTGGCTTCCAGTAACCCTCTTTCCAAACGAACCAACCGAGACCTGTGGTGTATCGAATACCCGTACCAAAAACATCGACAAGACGACGACCGTTACCGGTGTCCGACAGCGAGCGTCGTCTTTCGTCCCCACCATCCTGAGGGCTCAGAGAATCCGGGTCTTTAGGGATATCCATGTTGGAAATGCTTGCTGCATCCGAAATGGAATCTCCATCTTCAATAGAAGCGAGAATGGCTTCTTTGCCATAACGCATTGCGCCTTCACCTTGCACTGGAGCGACAACTCCAGTCATAGCCTTAGGTTGCTCGTCGGGAGAGAGGCTTTTTGCTTGCTTCTGCATCCACTCGGCTGTCTCCGGAGAGATGATGCCAACCTTCGGGTTATCTGCAACAAAGTCGATAGCACGGTGAACGTGATGGAGAAGACCGTTGGTTCCCTCGATGTGAAGCGGTGGACGCACCTTCTCGGTGTTGAAACGAATCATCATCGTCTCAATCATCTGCCGAGCCATGGGGTCGGTCCCGTACTTGTTCGCCAAAGAGCAGGTGGCCTTGTAGATGTCTACGGCACGGGAGCCTTCATCAATGCCCTCTTCAAGAATCTTGTCAACATCTACTGTTGGCTCGTAGTCCAACCAGTCCCAGTTGCCCTCATCAAGAGTGAAACTGGTCTTGCGAGCTCGCTTGCGAAGAACGGCGAGGAGTTCCTCGGGAGCCTCTGCCATTTCCATCTCCCATGGAGCGTGACCCTCAACCCACTCGTAGTCCACTCCGGAGAAGTGCTTGCTCGGGGCAATCAGCACATAACCGTTGTGCTTGATGTCAATACCCTTGAGCCCCATCTTCGTGAGGTTGCCAACCAGACCTTCTGAGTTGTCGCATCGGTAGAAGATGTGACGACCCCGCTGGGGCTGACCGTTGTCTCCGGTGTAGGTTCCGGTAATCGCTTCGATGGTTGGAGGGAGTGCTCCTTCGACCATCTCTTCAAACTTTTGGAAAGACTGAGGACCACCCGAACGGGGGTCAATGTCAATGACGAAGAACCCGGACTTGGAGCAGTGAACTCCTACGTTGTAGTTGGGGTCTGTCTCCCACCACTTTGTGATAGTTGAAAGGTCGCTAGTGGATTGAATGTTCCACTCGGACAGGGCGGGGTGCTTACCTACCTCTTTAGGCTCGCCGTGAGCTTTGTCACAGGTACACCTTCCCCCCACGATTCCGTAGCAGGGCAGGATGTTCCAGTCGATGCTCCCATAGAACGCTGCTGCTTTGGCTTGCCTCGTCGTTTCGTCGTTAGACACCTACACCTCGATTCCTCTAGAAAGAACAGTACCGCTAGTCCGTCTAGCCAGTCAAGGGTCTTACAGAACGGAGTAGAAGTCTTCCGACTATACACCTATCGACACCTTCCGTGTCGGACTCGCTAGAAGAAAAGTAATATAAACTAGTTCAGTATTCGCAGAGACAAGACCAGTCGAGTAGCTAGGAAGGTTATATGTCTCTCATCACGCTCATGGCAGCCGCCGCCGATGAGACCGGTAATTGGTGGGAACCCGGTACGCCAAACTTTCTTGACGTTGGCGACGTTGCTGCCGTGATAGGTCTTGCTATCACCGTCGGAGGTCTCATCTTCGGAGTCACTAAGTGGTGGATGAAACTGATGCGAACCATGATGCGTGAAGAAATCGAAGTCGCAACTGAGCCAATCCATCCAAATTCAAATGGCGGACTTAGCCTTGCAGATGTTGCAAGAAGGACTGAAGCTCTTGATGAAGAGATGAAGTCGATGGGCAGGAAGGTAGACCGTCTCAGCAAGTCGGTAAATGAATCCAACACATTGCTGATTAGGTTCCTGAACGAGACTTCCGGGTCGGCGGAGTTCGACAAAGTGATGAAGCAAGACGAAGCAAAAAAAGCATCAAGCCCGAGGCGCTCCCGGTCCACAGATAAGTAATTTGTATCATACCTCCGGTTCCTGACCGTTTTCGGGCACTTTTTTCGACACGCCGTTCAGCGTTTATCTCTTGATATCCCCCTACGCCTAGCCCTCTGGTGCTAATGTTACTGCTGATGTAATCAATGGTCTTACATAGAGACTTTCGATTACGGTAGGACAAAAGGTGACTGGAGGAAATCTTGAGTCTCGCAGACAAATTAAAAAACGCACAACGAAGTGAAACTGGTCTCCCTTGCGGGGTAGCAAAGCTGCTCTCTGAGGTTGAGGGAGAAGATAAGGAAGCCCTAGAGCTGGTGTTTAAATCACGCTCTGTCTCGGGCACCATTTCCAATCGACAGATTCACGACATTCTTCTGGGTGAAGGACACGACATCTCGTATTCTTCGATTGCTCTTCACCGTAGGCAGCAGTGCCGTTGCTTTGTCGGGAAGAACAGCCAGATTCGACAAGAGTTGAGCGGAAAGGTCTGATATGTCGGAGCTCACAGACCGCTTAGCGGCTTTGGTATCACCGGGGCCAAGCGGCTCTGATGTGAAAGCTCTCAATACCCCCGAATCTTGGAAGCCTCGACTTGAGGTTGACCCAGACGGCGGGTATCTCATTTCTACTCCTCGACCAGCCGGGGAAATCCCCGATGCGGAACAACTCCTTCACGAGTTTGACTTAGACCCAATGATGTGGTCAATCACATCGCTTCGCAAGTCAAGATGGCAAAACCACGCTGGTGAATGGCTTGAGGCATACCGAGCCAGCCTTGCTCCGGTTCAACCAGAGAACACCGAGCTGGATTTTGACTTGGAACAACTTATCCACGAAGTTTCGAAGTGGAGACCATCAAAAGGTCAGAAAAAGCAGACAGGAGAACTGGCTTACGTCTTTGTGCCAAGCGACCAGCAGATTGGTAAGAAGCAGGGAGATGATGGCACTGAGACCACCATCTCCCGTTTGCTTTCTATGACCGACGAGGCAGTTCAAAGGCTTAAAGACCTCAGAAAAATCGGAAGAAGCATCGGCACGGTAGTCATTGCACTGCCCGGAGACCATGTAGAAGGTAATACTTCTCAGGGGGGCAAGCTTCAGAGCCCAGCGGCATCAGATTTGGGCCTTACGGAACAAACCCGGGTGGCTAGAAGGCTGTTGCTCGCTCAAATCAAGGCTTTTGCACCTCTCTGCGACCGTCTTGTTGTCCCCGTGGTCAACGGAAACCACGATGAAGTGACTAGACAAGTCCATGCTGACCCATCAGATGGGTGGAATGTCGAGATTGCTTCTGCAGTTCAAGACGCCTGTGCAGAGAACGAAAATCTTTCACATGTTGAGTTCAGGTTCCCCGAAAAGTCACATCAAACCCTTGCTGTAGATGTTTGCGGAACCATGTTGGGGCTCTTTCACGGTCATCAGACTGGTTCAAACGTGATGAAGTATCTGCAAGAGCAATCAGCAGGTCAAACTGCCTTGGGGCTCTGCGATGTGTGGATTTCTGGTCACTACCACAACTTCAAATGCATGGATATTGGAGAACGTCTATGGCTTCAAGCCCCCACAACAGATGTCGGGAGTGCTTGGTTTAGGGACCGTCATGGTCTTGAATCGCCTCCGGGCATCCTAACAATGGTGATAGGAGAGGGCTATAATCCAAGAAAGGATATTAGCGTTATTTCGGGCACTCGTTAGGCAGCAATTCCCGACTCGGGCTCCTAATAACAGCGTACAATATAAAAGGTCGAGAGGTCTGTTGCCTGTGCAGGCTTCTCTAGGATGCCTTTATAGCTTGGAGTGCCGCACATGAGTTTTTCTCCTGACGTAAACACTAGAAATGTTGTTGGTCAGTATCTAAAGAGCAGTGGCTCCCCCGCATCTGGAACCGTAACTTTTACCCCATCCAGCCGTATCGAAGATGCGAACGACGCAACAATTGTTGCGAGTCCGATTACGGTAACTCTCAATTCTGACGGCGAATTTACCGCTGAACTTCCCTGCACAGACGACCTAGACCTCAGTCCCCGAGGTTGGTATTGGAATGCCAAGATTCGGGTCAAAGGTCGTCGTGCCATTGAGTTCCGTTTTTACCTTCCTGAGGGTGACGGAACAAACGTTGACATTACAAAGCTTGACACAGTAGACCGAATCACCACCTCCCCCGCAGGCACCGATGTGCTGCGTGGTCCAGTTGGCCCTCAGGGTTCGACTGGTCCTCAGGGTGACGATGGTCCAACCGGTCCTACTGGTGCAACAGGACCATCGGGAGGCCCTACAGGCGCAACGGGCCCGACCGGTGCAGATGGTGTAACAGGTCCCACTGGTGCGGCGGGTACCTCGGTCACCATTCTCGGTTCGCTTCCAGATGTTGGAAGCCTTCCGGGTAGCGGAAGCCCCGGCGACGGTTACCTCATTGATGGTGACCTATATGTCTGGGATGACGTAAACAGCGAGTGGGACAACGTAGGAACAATCGAAGGTCCTACAGGCCCCACGGGTGCCACTGGCGACACAGGACCTACGGGTGCTGCTGGTGCCGATGGCGCAACAGGACCTACAGGTGCAACAGGTCCTTCCGTAACAGGAGCCACTGGTCCAACAGGTGCGGCTGGAGCAGATGGAGCTGACGGAGCAGACGGCGCTACTGGACCCGCAGGTGCAACAGGTCCAACTGGCGCTTCCGGTGCTGATGGTGCGGACGGTGCTACAGGACCAACCGGAGCCACTGGTGCAACCGGAGCTCAGGGTGTTGCTGGCCCAACCGGTGCAACCGGAGCAGCAGGTGCCGACGGCTCTGACGGAGCGGTGGGTGCTACTGGCGCAACAGGAGATACCGGTCCAACTGGAGCACAGGGTATCCAAGGCCCGACAGGTGCTGCAGGTCCAACAGGTGCGGTAGGTGCCACGGGTGCTACCGGTGCAGCCTCGACCGTTGCTGGTCCTACAGGTGCAACGGGTGCCACAGGTGCAACGGGTGCTGCTGGTACTGGCGTAACAATTCTGGGTTCTTATCCAGATGTCAGTTTCCTACCAAGCAGTGGTGACGCTGGCGATGCCTACATTGTTGACGGCGACTTGTATGTGTGGGACGCAATCAACATCGGTTGGGACAACGTTGGTCAGATTGAAGGTCCAACTGGTCCGGTTGGTGCAACAGGCTCGACTGGTCCCACAGGTGCTGATGGAGCAACAGGTGCAACGGGTGCCACTGGTCCCACGGGTGCAGCCGGTGCTGACTCAACCGTTGCGGGTCCGACAGGTGCTACTGGTGACACGGGTCCGACTGGTCCCACGGGTGCCACTGGTGCCGCAGGCGCTGATAGCACAGTCACTGGTCCAACGGGTGCTGACGGAGCTACTGGCCCCACGGGCGCTCAGGGAGACGCAGGTCCTACAGGTGCGACTGGAGATACAGGACCTACAGGAGCAACAGGTGCCACAGGTTCGCAGGGTGAGGTTGGCCCCACTGGTGCAACCGGTGCTACGGGTCCACAAGGAAACTTTGGTGGCGCAAGTTTCGACTACACATTTAGCAACTCGGTAAGCGACTCTGACCCCGGTTCGGGCAAGCTGCGGTTTAACAATGCGAACCTCGCTGCTGCGACGTTCATGTTTATTGATGACGAGGCAGACGGTGCCATCGACATCCAACAGTTCCTTCGGACGATTGACGATTCAACAAGTCCGCTGAAGGGACACGTTCGTGTTAGCAACAAGACTAACTCCAACGACTTTGCGATTTTTGCGATTACCGGCAACATCACCGAAGCGACGGGCTACTTCAAGGTTCCCGTTTCTTACGTCAGTGGTTTAGCTACAGAATTCTCTGACCTCGAAGACATCATCACGACGTTTGCTCGTACTGGTGATGTTGGTCCTCAAGGTGTTAAGGGTGACCAAGGTGACGTTGGACCTACTGGTCCCACTGGTGCCACTGGTCCATCAGTAACTGGTCCCACGGGTGCGGCTTCCACCGTTCCCGGCCCCACGGGTCCGACAGGTGCAACAGGCGCAGGCGATACAGGTCCCACCGGACCTACGGGTGAGACCGGACCCACCGGGGCCGTTGGTGCTACAGGTGCGACTGGACCTACCGGTGCGGACAGCACAGTTGAAGGTCCGACTGGACCTACAGGTGCGACAGGCCCCACAGGTAACCTCGGTAACACCGGTCCTACTGGTGCGCAAGGTGAGGCTGGCCCAACAGGTGCAACAGGAGATACTGGAGCAACCGGACCTACAGGACCGATTGGCCTAACTGGACCGACTGGTGCAACAGGAGATACGGGGGCAACAGGTCCTACCGGTTCTCAGGGTGAACAAGGTGTTACCGGTCCTACAGGTCCTATTGGAGCGCAAGGTCCCACTGGAGCGGACGGGGTAACTGGCCCAACCGGTGCAACGGGTGCTACGGGCGCTCAAGGTGAGCAGGGAACTGGCGTCACAATTCTTGGAAGCTTTGAGACTGTTGGAGAACTTCCTTCTTCAGGAAACAGCCCCGGTGATGGTTACCTAGTCGGCGGTGACCTTTACGTTTGGGATGACGAAAACTCCCAATGGGTCAACGTCGGAAACATTCAGGGACCGACAGGTGCTACCGGTGCTACCGGTGGAATAGGCCCCACAGGCTCGACTGGTGCAACTGGTGACCTTGGTGCATTTGCTGTTGTTGAGGCAACACCACCATCTAACCCCGACGAGGGCGATGCGTGGTTCAACAGCAGTGATTCAAAAATGTACATCTACTATGACGGTTTTTGGATTGAAACCGGCGCTGCTCCAATTGGTCCAACTGGACCCACTGGTGCCACAGGTGCGGATAGCACAGTCACGGGACCAACCGGTGCGACCGGTGCGACAGGTCCAACGGGTTACCGAGGGATTACAGGACCAACAGGTCCAATAGGACCAAGCGGACCTACTGGTGCTGATTCAGATGTAACTGGACCAACAGGGCCTCTTGGGCCCACTGGTGCAACAGGCCCTACCGGTGCTCCTTCTAATGTCACAGGCCCCACGGGTCCGACTGGACCGACTGGACCGACAGGTGCAGATTCTCAAGTAACAGGTCCGACTGGACCTGCCGGTGAGTTTGTTCCTGCTTTCGCAACTCCCCCCTCAAGCCCAGAGCCCGGTCAGGTTTGGTTTGACACCGAGAACGGTGCAGTCTTCGTTTACTACGACGACTACTGGGTAGAAGTTGGAACAACGGAGTTTGGTGGTGCAACAGGTCCTACTGGCGCTATTGGACCGACAGGGCCAACAGGTCCAACAGGTGCACAAGGTGACCAAGGTGTAACAGGCCCGACTGGCTCAACCGGTGCTACTGGTCCAATCGTTACTGGACCTACTGGACCGCAAGGTTTTGGCTCCACTGCTAAAGGTTTCTATCAAACATATGCAGACTTTGCTGCCGGTGCGGGCGCTTCTTCTGCAGATGTTGGAGACTTCTACGTCATTTATGACGACGACACTATTTATATCTACACCGAGAATGACTCGTGGATTGAAGCCGGTGCCCTGATTGGTCCTTCCGGTCCAACAGGTCCTCTTGGTCCGACTGGTCCTACTGGTGCAGATTCGACAGTACCGGGACCAACGGGACCAACTGGTCCCCAAGGTACCGCTATTCGACTTCTCGGTAGCGTCAACGTAGTCGGAGATTTGCCAGCATCAAACAACGAGATTAACGATGCTTACATTGTTCAAGATGATGGCGACCTCTACGTTTGGGGTGGCTCTTCTTGGTCAAGTGTTGGTCAGATTGTTGGCCCCACGGGACCGACTGGTCCATCTGTAACGGGACCAACAGGACCGACCGGTGCTGCTTCTCAGGTTCAGGGTCCAACAGGGCCGACCGGAAGCATTGGACCGACAGGTCCTAAGGGTGGTGTCACCTATGTTCTTGACTCGACAATTCAGCAGGACGCTTACAACGTAAGTGGCTACGCCGGAAACAACCCCGAACTTATTGCAGTTCGTGGTGAGCGTATCTACTTCGATGCAAGCTCTGTAGAAGTGACAAACTCTGTTGCTCTTCGTTTGACATCAGGTAACACAGCGACCGTACCGGGTACGACCAACAACTCAACAACTTTGGGTCGTAACCTCACAAGTGCTGACCCAGTAATTGTTTACGACGTTCCGTTGAATGCTCCTGAGCAGATTATCTATCAGGACGTTACAGAGCTAAGTAACTTTGGTGTCATCAATATTGTTGACAAAGTTGGTCCTACTGGCCCAACTGGCGCAACTGGACCGACAGGTTCCCCGGAATACGATTCATACACACCAACACTTAGCGCAACTTCGCTTGTTGGTGGAGAAGCAAATGGAACAAGAACCCGTGCTGGACAAGACGTTTCCTTTGCCATTCAGATTGACCTCTCGACAACATCTGTTATGGGTACGGATTCTTGGTCTGTAACTCTTCCATTCCTTCCAGATGCCGGGTTTAGGCAGACTTTCAACGGAGTTATTGACGTTGATGGAACCGGCGCATCTCTCTATGAGATTGTGGGTGTTACAGATGAGGGTAGTGCTGTTGTCAATCTCTTCTACCCCGGAACAAATGGAATTCTTGCCGAGATAACAGATGTATTGCCTGCAACACTGTCTACATCCACAAGAATTTATGTGACCGGTTCTTACGTCTCGCAGGAAGTTGTGTAGGTGAAAAATGGCAGCGATTGATTTTCCAGAAAGCCCACAGGTAGGAGATACCTATACAAACGGTATTAACGTTTATCAGTGGGACGGAACAGCATGGCGTCTGGTTCGCACTAGCGCTGTTGGACCCACCGGTCCAGCAGGTCCAGCAGGTGCTGATTCAAATGTCACTGGGCCTACAGGACCTACCGGCCCCTCTGTAACAGGACCTACTGGACCTGCTTCAACAGAGGTCGGACCAACCGGTCCTACAGGGCCTACTGGAACGTTTGCTATCTCTGCTTGGACTACGTACACACCTCAGTGGACTGCTGCTACAACTAACCCAACAGTTGGAGATGCCAGTGTTACCGCTCGATACGTTGCAATTGGTGCAACTGTTATCGGGGAAATTCGAATTACTGGTGGAAGCTCTGTTAACGGGTTTAACAGAGGTTCTGGTGCTTACAGTTTTTCGCTACCGACTGACGCTGTTGCTGCTACATATCAGCCAGTTGGTCAAGTGGTCATGCGTAACGAAGGACCGGGAAATCAGTTCTTCGGGACAGCGATTTTTACTAGCGTAACTAATGGAATTGCCAACACAATTCAGTGTTACATGCATAGCCAGACAGCAACAATTGACGAAGGTGTTGCAGCCACCGAGTCAACTCCGTTCCTTTTCGATGTGAACGACAAGATTCTGATTCAGTTCATCTACGAAGCAGATTTGACGTAAGGGTAGATAATGGCAGCGATTGACTTTCCCGATAGTCCAAATGTAAACGACACGTTTACAGTTGGTCCGCAGACTTGGATTTGGACAGGCACTGCGTGGGACTTGACTGTAGCGCCAGTGATTGGACCTACTGGTCCCACCGGTCCGCAGGGTGCTGCTTCAAACGTAACTGGGCCCACTGGTCCGACAGGTGCTTTCACCATTTCGGAAGACACTCCTCCATCTAATCCAGATGAAGGAGATGCTTGGTTCAATTCCTCTACCGGTCAAATCTACGTTTATTACGACAGCTACTGGGTTGAGTCTGCTTCTAGCAATGTTGGCCCTGCTGGAGCAACTGGCCCGACTGGAGCAACTGGTCCACAGAACATCACCCCGGGACCTACAGGTTCAACCGGACCAACAGGTGCAACTGGTTCTCAAGGAAACACCGGACCTACTGGTCCCCAAGGTCTTTACGTAGAAGGACCTACTGGACCTCAGGGTCCAACAGGACGACAGGGCCCGACCGGTGCTCAGGGAGAGCGTGGCGTTGAGGGACCAATTGGTCCTATCGGACCTACAGGTCCACTAGGCCCGACCGGAGCAGACGGCCTTCTTGGTGCTACTGGTTCCCCGGGGCCTACTGGTCCGACTGGTCCTCGTGGATTCCAAGGTGCAACAGGTGCTCAAGGACCGACTGGTGCAACTGGTGCTTCGGTAACTGGTGCAACAGGTTCAACTGGACCGACTGGTCCCTCGGGTGGCCCCACGGGAGCGACCGGCCCGACAGGACCAACTGGTGCGACGGGTGCTCAAGGCGAGCTTGGTCTTCGTGGAGCAACTGGCCCTACCGGTGCGACGGGTGCCGCTTCAACGGTTGCTGGACCTACAGGTCCGACAGGTGCATCTATTACTGGACCCACGGGACCCACGGGTGCCATTGGAATCACCGGTCCTACAGGACCTTCGGTAACTGGTGCAACAGGCCCAACTGGCGCTGAGGGTCTCGGTTATGGAGGCATTACCTCTACAACGAACATCATTATTGGTGCCGGTAATAAAACATTTACAGTCAACGACCCGGGTGCCTTTGCTATCGGTGGTCGTATTCGATTTGCCGCTCTTTCCCAGCCGCAGGATTACATGGAAGGTGTTATTACTGGTGTTGCTGGCCTCAGCATCACATTTGTTTCTGATATCTACAACGGAACTGGTAACACTTACAACTCTTGGTTGGCAAGCATTGGTAGTGGCCCTACAGGACCAGCTGGCGCTACAGGACCCGTTGGACCATCAATCAACATTAAGGGAACAGTTGCCAACTTTGCGTCACTTCCCTCTTCAGGCAACGTTATTAACGATGGTTGGATTACCGAAGACACAGGAAGTCTCTATGTGTGGTCTGACCAGTCAACGTGGGTTGATGCTGGACAAATTGTTGGAGCAACGGGGCCGACAGGAGCAACTGGTCCATCAATCACAGGACCAACCGGACCAACTGGCGCAGCTTCTACAGAAGTTGGGCCCACCGGTCCGACCGGCCCATCCGTCACTGGTGCAACAGGCCCAGCCGGTCCTACTGGTCCCGCTTATTACGAGCTCGTTGGTAATCAGTATCTAGAGAACACGGTTCTTGACGAAGAAGATGGAGCCAGCATCGTCAAGATAAACAGCTCCGTGTCCACGACAGTGACTGTTCCAGCAGACGGGGCAAACGGTTACACGTTCCCGACAGGAACTCAAATTGTTATTACCCAGCTTGGTGTCGGTCAGGTAACTATCCAAGGAGACACCGGAGTTGTTGTGTTGAGCGAGGGAGCCAGATACACAACCAAAGCTCGATACGCAATTGCTTCTCTCATCAAACTATCCAGCAACTCTTGGCTACTGAGCGGAAACTTGTCGGCGTAATCATGCTTATTTCAACCCATGCGATGCACGCAACCCTCCCCGTGCCCTTTGTGGCAGCGGGGTGGACTTTGGTTGCCGATTCGACTTTTGGGACGACAACTATAAACACAATTACATCCAACAGTTTTGGTCAATACATTGTTGCCGGGAACTCAGGCAAAGTAGCCACTTCCACTGACAGCGGGTTTAGTTGGGTTGCTCGAACATCGAACTTCAGTACGAGCAATATTTACTCTTCTGCGTACTACGACGGTCTTTACATGATTGGCGGAAGTTCTGGAAAAATTGCTACATCAACTGATGGAATTACGTGGACTTTAAGAGCTTCTGGTTTCGGAGCTAGCGCTGTTTTAGGAATAACTTATGCACCATCTGCTTCGCTTTGGATTGCTGTTGGAGGCTCCGGAAAACTAGCAACCTCGATTGATGGCATTGAGTGGGTACTGAGAACTTCTTCTTTTGGAACTTCTTTTATAAATGAGGTCTACGCAACCGAAACTTTTATTATCGCTGTTGGCTACGACGGAAAACTTGCTACATCAACAAACGGTCTTGATTGGACGCAGAGAACTTCTTCGTTTGTTTATGACACCATCAACGATGTTGTAGCCAACGAAAGCAGGACTCAGTTTGTTGCTGTTGGTGACTCCGGAAAGATTGCTACATCATCTAACGGAACCTCGTGGACTCAGGTGTACCCACCTCCTTCTTTTGGTGCTTTTAGAATTACTTCGGTAGACGCAAACTCAGAAAGTTATGTTGCTGGCGGTACAGCCGGGAAGCTAGCAACTTCTCTTAGCGGAGTTGGGTGGACCCAGCGGCCTTCAAATTTCGGTCTCGACAACATCAATGCTGTTTTGCTGCAAGACAGTATCGGTATTGCTGTCGGGGGCTCCGGAAAGATTGCGTATTCGGTATAGGAGATATAAAGATGTTTAAATATGTAATCATTCCAGATGGCCCACTTGTACAGATTATGTACGGTGACAACGTTATTGACGAGTGCGGTCCTTGGGAAAGTCTTGAAGCAGCAATCAATTGGGCAGAGGCTTATGTTGCGAGAAAAAATGCAGGAATCCCAGAACCAGTTATTCCATAAAAGTACAATAATTATTTAGAGGATAGAAAGGAGGAGTACAGTGGCAGCAATTGATTTCCCAACCCCCACAGTTGTAGGTGAAGAGTTCACCGCTGGAAACAGCACTTGGGTGTGGACAGGCACTGTTTGGGAGCTAAAGCGCACTGCTCCCACTGGTCCTCAGGGTCCACAAGGTATTCAAGGACCAACAGGTGCAACTGGTGCTAAGGGTGACACAGGTCCTCAAGGTATTCAAGGTGCTACAGGACCCGTTTCTGACGTTGCTGGTCCGCAGGGACCCACAGGTCCAACTGGTGTTCAAGGACCCACTGGACCTCAAGGTATTCAGGGTGAACTTGGTACTCAGGGTCCAACAGGTCCCACAGGTGCTGACTCGAACGTAACCGGGCCTCAAGGTCCCACGGGTCCTCGTGGGCAAACTGGTCCTACCGGTTCGACTGGCCCTCAGTCTGAAGTTCCCGGTCCAACGGGTCCAACGGGTCCGGTAGGTAAGTTCATTGCTAGTCCGGTTCAGCCAGACATTGGATTGGCTACTGATGGAGATACTTGGTTCGATACCGGAACTGCCATTACATATGTTTTCTATAACGGTGTTTTCGTTAGAACTCAGGGCGGGCAAACCGGACCGACTGGCCCCCGGGGCTTGCAGAGTACCTACGCAGTCTCGACTGCGTGGTGGTTAGGCGTATAATATGCTGATTTCTTCGATTTCTACGAAATCACACCGTACTTCCGGTGTTATCCTATTTGTTGGGCTGTCTTGGTGTGAAAGAGGTAATGAATAATGCCCGGTTTTCTTGGCGGTAGCAGCGGCACTGGTGGCGGCACTGGTGGCGAAATCTCATTCCCGAAAGAGTTCATCGACCCAGTAACTAAGCTGCGTGTATCCACACCAGCCAACCTTATTGACACCGACTTTGAGTACGGTCTTCAGCCCACCAAGTGGGAGACACTAGAGCTAATTAACAACACCCCTTCGTTCTTCTCGAAGTCGGGTGACACGACCATCCCCAACATCAGTGCAATTAACACGATTCAGGGTTCTCGTGAAGTTACCGTCACAACAAGTCTGGACCACGGGCTTTCCGTCGGTATTCCCATCAACGTAAACGGTACAAAGTCCATCACTGCAGATGGCGCTTACATCATCAACTCGGTACCTACCGCCAGAACCTTCACATATCTAGCCAAGGAAAATCAGTTTTTTACAGCCGCCATCGAAGACCTCTATACCTCGATTGTGACTGGCGAGTTCTTCCAAGGCTCGCAGATTCGTATTGCTGATTCGCACGGTTTGGTGACTGATGCAGCGACTCCCTCAACTCTGACTGTTACAACAGAGAGTCCTCATGGTTTTGGTATCAATACACCTTTCTACTTTCTGAATCTGAACTCCACTATTTCTCAGGAGTTTGATTCGACTAATACCGCCGCTAAAACTTTTGATTCCAGTAACAACTCAACAGCTCGTGTTTTTGATGCATCGAACACGGTGACATCAGCTAACTACGACTTTTCTAATAGAACTGCAAGCCTTCCGGCTAGCGTTGCGGGAAGTCCAATCGCAGGTGTCAGCGTCGAAAATAATACAATTACTGTTGGTCATACAACAGAGACGTTTGAGAATCGAGCTATTGGCACTCCTCTTTACTACGACGTAGTTGCGTCTAGTGGCTACTTTGCCAACAAACCTCGTGGAGTTGTCTTCCTCAAGGGGACCGACTCTCTAGGGGCTTCCCTTTCCACATTTACGGTTAGTGAAATCCCCAACGGAGATGTAATCGACATTACGTCAGCAATGACTGGAACTTTCCAAGTTGCAGACTTGGTTGCGGAGTTTGCTGGTAATAACCAAGATTTCGACAGTCAAATCTCTTTAACCATTTCAAGAGGAACAGCTCACGAATTCGACGGAGACAACTCCGAGGGAGCTACCTACACGATAAACAGTATTAGTGGCCTTGGAAATATTGCCCTAAGCGGTGATAGCAACTGGTCTACCGGTCAGATGGTGTACTACAGCACAGACGGTGCGGCTGCTACAGGTCTCACAAACAACACCACATACTGGGTTACAGCAGGTAACCCATCAGCCAGTGTTATTAACATTACAGACACCCCCGACGGAGCAACCCTGACTGCCATTTCTGGCGGTACTGGAACCCAGACTCTGACCGCTACTTCTGTGTCTTTGGACAAAGATATTTTGGCTGTTCCCGGTCACGATTTTGAAGAATCAGACATGGTTTTGTACTCGTACCCAGCCGGTGGAGCGATTACAACATCAGAAGCCGCTCAGAACTATTACTACGTTCAGAATGTCTACCCAGACGGAACCCACATTCGTCTAACAACCACTAAAGGCTTTGTTCTCGATGGAACCACTGAAGCCCGTGCTGCTTCGAGTGGTCAACAGATTCTGAACGACAACCCGGCTGCAACTAGTGGCACTTACTGGATTAAGCCCCCCGGTGGAACAGTTGCATACCCGACTTATGTTGATATGGACCTTGAAGGTGGTGGTTGGACGCAGATTATGAAGCTGTCCTACAACACACTGCTCAGTCCATACATCGGTCGCCCCGGTGGGGCAACCCATGCTGGTGCTGGCTACACCTACGGCCCAACTTGGGACGGCTGGGCGTGGAACCAAGACTCCGACTTCGACACCCTGTTTAACGACAGTTCGAATTCCGACTTCAGCGATGTTGACTCTTTCTCCAAGCTGTTTTACCAGCTCCCATTCAATGATGTGATGGTTGTGTCTATTGCCGACACAACTAAGCGTCTCGGATGGAGGCACAACGCTCAGATTGCAAACATGAGAGCCGTTACTGGTGGGACCGACCTATCTACATACGGAGATGAGTGGTTGTTCCCGGCAGTGGCGCAGTTGGAGTACTCGTGGACCCGTCAGTTGGAGCTTTTCCCGAGTGCAAGGAACTACCAAGCTCAGACTCCAACAGTTTTTGGGTTCAAAGTTCTTTCCGACCGAGCAAATAACTTCAGCTCTATCAACAGTTATATGACCGGTGGTTACGACCCAGTTACATCAAACAACGTAACCGGTCACGGTGCATCTATGATTGGTATGGGCGGTACTGGCGGCATTAGCGGGCGATTTGGTGGCGGTATCGGGTTTGCTTACACCTCCAACTATGCCTTCCGTGTTGGTGGTCACTTCTGGAATTCCAGCTTCAACACAAACGTCACTAACTACCGACTTTTCACTGGTTTGGCAGTGTTCGTCAGGTAACCCCAGTTGTATAATAAGAGAAGGTCTAAGAAGAGGAGCTGCTAGCAAATGGCACTGCTAAACATCACCGCTGTGGGTGGAGCGGGAACGCACACTCTCCAGAAGACAAATGTCAATCTGGATGAAGATTTTGTGTACTTCCCCGGGCGTGACAGCGCTACTACGCTTTCCTCTCAAGTCACTGATGAGAGCGCTTGGGTCTTTCGTGAGGGGACGGGAGACCTAGTTGGTATTGACTCTGACAGTGTTTATTTTCTAAATGCTGACGATTTTAGCGTTGGGTTTTCCGCCACAGCAGGTGGTTCCAATATTGACATCACAAACTTTGCCGCAGGAACTGTAACTTTCAACTTCCCGAACGTTTACAACCAACAGTTCAACCTTTCTCAGGTCAAGTACGAAGACCAGCAAGCCGTCAAGTATGTAACAGACGGAGACGCAATTACTGGGCTTGTCTCTGGAAATGTTTACTACGTCAAAAATCTACTCACCGGTCTTGGCGGCTCTAGTACATACAACTTCACTACACACACCTTCACAACCGGCGGGGCAGAGGGTCGTTATGGCCCGACAATCAGCCAACTTCGCACAGAGTACGAGGGTGCGGGCGCTACTTGGGCCTCTCAGTACCTTTCTCAGGGGGACTATCAGGGGTATCAGGACTGGGAAGTGCCAGTTGATGGCGTCTACGAGTTCCATGTAAAGGGCGCTTCTGGTCGGGTCGGTCGAGCCAACGCCGGTCTCGGCGCTGCTGTTAAGGGCCGAGTGCGCCTCAACCGTGGTGAAATTATTACGATTGCTGTTGGTCAGGTTGGTGAGCTTCCCCCCAACAACACCACATGGCCTGCTTCATCTGGTGGAACATTCGTAGTTCGCAAGGATGGCAATATTCCTCTGTTTGTTGCTGGTGGCGGTTCGTCTTCTTCTAATACAACTTCTGCTCGTAACGCAAATGGAAATGGTCAGACAACCAACCAAGGTGGTCGTTCACAGCAGTACAACTCAGGTTTTGGTGTAGACGGTAACGGTGGTGCCGGTCGCTCGACTGGTGGTGCCGGTGGTGGCTTCTACGGAAACGGTGGAAACTCCGAACGAGGTGG
>Ga0075479_10000127_pt1 | contig 27725 bp, 21 predicted proteins | sample DEB08_DNA_8_FD_76341 | JGI IMG/M metagenome (GOLD analysis project Ga0075479, IMG submission 76341) | Aqueous microbial communities from the Delaware River and Bay under freshwater to marine salinity gradient to study organic matter... | ecosystem: Environmental > Aquatic > Marine > Coastal ... | reverse complement strand
CTGAAGTCGCCTCAACTGCTTGAAACCAAATCCTCGTCAGGTCACACGGGACCCTCAGACCCTCTAAAGCGAATCCCGTGCCTAATCTGAATTGCCCAAAAACACTGGATGATCTGTCCCCAAAACCACAAGGAGTGCCAATTTGGCACCGCAGCCGTCTTCACTCCGAAAACCCCAGGGTGCCATATTGGCACCAGCTGTCGGCCTTCTGTCTGGTCGATCACAACCGTTGAATTCGCATTTTTCACAACACGGAATTCTCAGGATGCCTCAGCTTTCGGTTGGTTTGCCGTTTTTTCATCTGCCATGCTCCCTACCCCGGTATTCTTGCCGAAGAAACCGTGTAGCAATATCGCTTCCTTTCTGTCTGTCCCGATCCGTACTCCCATTCTTTTTTGCCTGCTTGCATCTGAATTGATGGCATTATGAGCGACTCCTCCACTATGGGTCTGGCCATGATCGGCTGCGGGACTGTCGGCAGCGGCGTTGTCCGCATCCTGCAGCAGTCGGCCGATCTGCTCACCAGGCGCGCCGGGCAACCCTTGCAGCTCCGCCACGTGGTCGTTCGCGACGTGAATAAGGACCGGGGAGTCGATCTTTCGGGCTGTCAGATCTCCACCGACATCCAACCCATCCTGGATGACCCGGCAGTCTCCGTTGCCCTGCACCTGGTAGGCGGAATTGAGCCGGCACTTTCTGACATCACGCGACTGCTGAAATCCGGACGCGATGTCATCACGGCAAACAAGGCGTTGCTGTATGAGCACGGTGATGAGCTGTTTGAACTGGCTGGGCAACTTGGGCGCACGCTTTGCTTCGAAGCCGCTGTCGCAGGCGGGATTCCCATTATTTCCATGGTGAACTCTTCCCTGACTGGAAACCGAATCAGCTCGATCGAAGCGATCCTGAACGGAACCAGCAATTTCATTCTCACCAGAATGCTGAACGAAGGCCAGTCTTACAACGAGGCGGTTGCGGAGGCACAGCATCGAGGCTATGCGGAAGCCGACCCGGCGATGGATGTCGACGGCACGGATGCAGTCCAAAAGCTGATCCTGCTAACCAGACTGGCCTTTGGAACCAATGTGGAAATGGACCGCATTGTCCGCCAGGGAATTGAGCACATCGAATTGCTGGATTTGCTTGTCGCCGAAGAACTTGGCTACCGCATCAAATTACTGGCGACAACGCGGGTCAAGGACGGCAGTCTGGAAGTCTCTCTCCAGCCAACGCTATTAAAGGCACATCGTGGACTCGCCATGACTGACGGGGCTGACAATTACATCTCTGTCTCCGGTGATGCAATTGGTCGACTGACTCTCAGCGGCGCCGGGGCAGGGCAGATGGCAACAGCTTCGGCGGTGATGGCGGACATTGTCGACTACGCGACAGGACGAGCACAGCAGACCTTTCAGTCGCTGCTGCGAACTCGCTGCAATGACCGCTATTCCCTGCTGCCGGCCGACGACTTAACCCGCCGTTATTACTTGCGATTTCGAGTCTCCGATCAGCCGCATGTCCTCGCCGACATTGCTGATATCCTTGGGCGTCATGACATCAGCATCAGCAGCGTCCGGCAGGATGAAACACGGGAATCCGGCGATCGGTCCGGCGTGGCCCGCCTGGTGGTGCTGACTCACAGTACCACCGAAGGAAATCTTCGTGCGGCTGATCTTGAACTGGCAAAACTCGATACCCTGCACGGCACTCGCATTCGCCTGCCGCTGGCTGACGAACCGGCCACCTGATCAACATCCGCGCGTTTCCCGCAGGACTGCTTTCCGTTCAGGGAGCCAGCTCCTTCAGGGCTTCGAAAGCACGGACCAGTACAGCACATTCGCCGGTTACCGGCGCGAAGTTTAAACCGGCACGGCCAGACCGGACATGATTTCTGTCAGCACAGCCGACGCCAGTTTTCGCTGGTCCTCCGTCGCTGCCCCGCGACTGACCAGACGGTGAGCCAGCACAGGGATGACCAGTGCCTGAACATCATCGGGAATCACAAAGTCCCGCCCGTTGACCAAAGCAAACGACTGTGCGGCTCGGTACAGAGTCAGGACTCCGCGAGTAGACACGCCCAGTGTGACTTCCGGGTGATTCCTGGTGGCATGTGCAATTTCCAGCATCCACTTAGCCAGCGATTCATCAACCCGTACTGCTCGTGTCTGCTGTTGCAGCTGCAGCACAGCGTCTGCATTGACAACCGCCTGCAGATTCTCCAGCGGCTGGCCGTCGCGATGATCCTGAATGATCTGCAGCTCTGCTGACCGGTCCGGGTAGCCCATCGACAGGCACATCATGAATCGATCAAGCTGACTTTCCGGCAGAGGAAATGTGCCTTCGGAGTCCCACGGGTTTTGAGTTGCCACCACAAAGAACGGTTGCGGCAGATGATGAGTGGTTCCTTCCAGCGAAACCTGTCGCTCACTCATCCCTTCCAACAACGCACTTTGCATCCGCGGCGTGGTTCGATTGATCTCATCGGCCAGCAGCAGCTGCGTAAAGATCGGGCCTGGGCGGAACTCAAAATCGCCACTGTCCTGACGATAGATGCTGCCACCCAGCACATCGCCCGGCAGCAGGTCCGGCGTAAACTGAATCCGATGAAATGTACATCCAAGCGCGACAGAAAAGGCGCGTGCCAGCGTGGTCTTGCCCAGTCCGGGCGCATCTTCCAGCAGCACATGACCATCGGCGAGCAAAGCGACAACACAAAGTCGTATCACCTCGTCGCAGCCCTGAACTGCTTTCTGAACCTCCTTTATGATCTCCGCGATCTGCGGCTGATTTGCATTTGTCACAAATTCTTCCCCCCAACGCTGCAGCTGCTGCTTGCGGACACTCGGGCAACGTTGCTGTCAGCGGTCCGGTACACTCGACGACCTACTGTACCGTCACCTCCCGCACCGTTCAGCAATGGTATGGCTCAGATTACTGAATTCACAAAACCAGCGTCCAGAGAAGACGAATCCTGCGGTCAGCGGGAGCGAGCCGAACGATTTAGGGCAGATCTCTTCCTGCGGATCCCGAGGGCAGTCCGGGATTTGGCAGGGAACTGCGACACCACTGCAGCTCAACCCGCGGCCGGAATCTCTTCGCCACTGCCGTATTGCTCCGCCGCAGACTTGTAGGCATTCATTGCTGATGGCAGCAGTTCTCGCAACGCCGCCGCTCGGCGTGCATCGGAGGGATGTGTCGACAGGAATTCCATCGGAGCATCACCCTGCTTCATGGAGCTGAAACGTTCCCAGAATTCCGGAGCGACCGAAGGGTCATAGCCGGCTTCGGCCATCAACTGCAAACCAATCTCGTCGGCTTCCAGTTCGTGGCGACGGCTGTAAGGAAGAATCACACCATACTGCGAAGCGGCACCGTAGGCGGTCAGAACAATCTGCTGTTTCTGCTCTTCCTGATTCTGCATCACCATTCCGATCGCTGTTTTCCCGAGATTCTGTGCCGTCTGATACGACATCCGCTCACCGCCGTGTCTGGCGATTGCATGACCGACTTCGTGAGACATCACCACGGCCAGACCGGCCTCGTCACGACAGACCGGAAGAATCCCCGTGTAAATTGCGACCTTTCCACCCGGCAGGCAAAACGCATTCATCGTGTCGGATTCAATGACCTGAAATTCCCATTGGAAATCCGAGCGACCGGCAACTGCCGCAATCCGCTGACCAACACGACGCACCATCTGCTCCCAGGCCTTGTTGGCGGAAACTTTTTCGTCCTTCAGAATCTCGCCCCAGGCCTGCAACCCCATCTCATTCTCACGCTGCTCTGAGGTCAGCAGCAACTGTCGCCGCTCCGTCATTGGAACGGTTTGGCATCCGGAGATCATCGACAGCAGGCCAATCAACGATCCAGCCAGCAGGACGCAGGCAAGCAGCAGTGACGGAACAGAAGCTGGCGAGGAAACGATCTTCATCGGAGAAATCCATACCGGAAGGAAACTGACGGAACACAATCGCGGACCATATTCTGCAACCCCCGCAAGGCTCAACGGCAGCCTGCAGGCCGCGCGGACAATCCCGCTGCCGATCCTTCTTTTGTTGCGTGTTCCTGCGGCAAACTCGCTCGGTCTCAGCAGTTTGGCGGCGAGGTCTGCCGAAACTCATTGCTGTCCTTCAGGATGCAGCCCGGCGGCGCAAGGCTCGCGCCAGACGGTACTCCACAGCGTTGCCGCGTTTCCCACAGACCGTCAGGAACCCCATGCGGCGAAAACAGAACGCGGCCTTGCGAGCCAGCCAGCGGGGCATCTGCCCGGCTTCAGACAGTTCCAGGGTGGTAAAGACCTTCGGTAACTCGGCATCAAGTTGCCGCCACAAATCCGTTGGCGTTTTCAGCGAAACCGTCTGCTGCACATCCACCAGTAACCGATCTTCCACGCTGTACTTCTTCCGCCACGACGCTCGTTTTCCCGGCGGAATGCGAATCTCTTCCTGCTCAGTCAGCACAATATCCAGCTGCAGTCGGGGATGCGGAAACACACCAAAGTGGACCAGTTCATCGAACACATCGGAGAGTTTCTGACGCCGGGGGCTGTAGCGGGAACTCAGCTGAGTCCCTCCGGCTGCATCCAGCCGGGTGATTTTTCGCCGCGCTGCGATCGGTTTCACGACGATCACCCGATGCTCCTGCAACAGACGGCGAATCTTATCGCGGATCGCCGAAAGCGAAGCGCACTGCACCTCAATCAGGCGGCCGCGGCCGTCAATTGCATCAATGCGATAATTTCCCAGTCGCACCTCGTGCCGGTCAGAGTCGCCGACGTAGTGGCTGCACAATTGCTGATGCAAGGAGGTTGGCATCCGTGGAACTTCCCTGTTCGACGAAAGATCAAGTGGCCAACTTTAAGGGTCGCTGGCGACCGGATTTCGCACCAGAAACCCGGCAGAGATTGCCGGACAACAAAGCTGCCATCCTGAGTGTTGCGTCAGGCCTTCGAGCATCCCGCCCGGATCACTGCACGGGCCTGATGCGACTTACCGGGAATCTTTCAGACAGTTGATTCCCATGTACTCCACAATGCCTGCAGAGATGATCATCATGACATCAAACACGGTTTGCCCGCCGAAGGGAACACCCGTCGCCAGATCAGAGATCGACAGAAGCAGCATCAGGCCGGCGAATCCCATCGATGTCACGACGATCCCTCGCGAACCAGTTACCATTCCGCTGCCCCTTTACAAAGTAACGTCACAAAGCGTACTGACTAAGACCATCGCCCATTGTCTCTCGCGGAGTTACCGCCGGGATGAACCCACTGTGAACCCACAATGAACCCACAGTGAAAGCCGATCTGCGACAACTACCCGATTACAACAATGAGCTGTCCGGGCAGTTTCAGGATTCCACGGTGACCGTTCAACCCAAATTGCCCCGGACAGAGGCAAAAATTCCACCTGCTGTGATATTCGCCTGATTTTTCAGGGATCTTTAGTCATTTGAGGGGACAGCAGCGGGACAAAACCGGGAATCCGCGGGTGAGATGAGGCTGCCGGGCGATTTCCCGCTGCAGCATCGAGACATCGGCAGGAACGGTTCTTTTTTTCCGACACAGGAAAACTGCCTCAAGAAGTCAACAGGGCTGCCTGACGGGCAATTTCTCTGCCGATTCACTCCGGAATCCTGTTCTGCAACTCCGGTTTTCGAGCAGAATCGCTTTTGATTATGCTGCGGCAGCACTGATTCCCCCGTGGCAATCACACGATCCCCCCATTTGCAGCCGGTTTTGCTCTGATGCCCCGTCGCCCCTTCCTGCCCCTCGCAACGTTTGTGGGCGCTGTCATCACTTCGGATGGTGCCTGCAGGCGGGATCTCTGTCACCAGTCCGGCAATGACGGGGAGACCTGCGGTGAATAACTCTTCAGCCGAAGCGAACGCGGCGATCCGTCAGGCGGCAGACCTGACGATTTGTTTCATCATCACTGTCATGATGCTGGAGACCTTCGTGCTGGAGGGATACCTGATCTCGACCGGTTCGATGGCGCCGGGACTGCGCGGTTTCCATCGACTGGTGAACTGCCCCAACTGCGATTTTGAATTTGCTTTTGGAGTGGCCTTTGACGATTCCACGGAGGCGGGCGGGATCATTGAACCGGCAGGGCCTCGCAGACTGGCCTCCTGCCCCAATTGCAGTCACAACGAGATCGATGTGGCTTCGATCATGAACAGCCAGGGGGACCAGTTACTGGTTCATCGCCATGTTTATGATCTGCGAAATCCGCAACGCTGGGAGACGATCGTCTTTCGCAGCCCGAGCAACAATGGCGAGACCTTCGTGAAACGACTGGTCGGTTTACCCGGCGAGAAAATTCAGGTGGTCGCGGGCGACATCCTGATTGACGGGCAGCGCGTGGAACGCAGCTGGCAACAACAATTGCAAATGCGAATACCCGTCTGTGACCTCGCCTGCCGTCCGGAAAACTCGGAATGGCAACTGCCCTGGGAACTGGATGACGGTTGGGAATATCGCGACAACCGGATTCATCCAGCCGACTCTGCCTCCCCGCAGGACCTGATGCAGCCGCAGTGGATTCACTTTCGCTACTGGCGAGCGACAGGCGGACACCACCTGACAGAGACTCCGGTTTCCACACAGGCTGCCACCGCTGACTGGAATCGATTCGAAGCTCTCGATCGGGACATCCCTGTCGCGTGGTCGTCGCAGGTGCATTACGATCGCGAGCGGGAAGTGCTGCAGTGCGAGGGAGTGTTGCCGGAGGCACTGCAGCATCTGCTGCTGCGGGAATCAACCAACGAAGCGTTTCAGGCTGCGGTGTATCGACTGGCAGCCCGTTCGCACCTCGCCCCGGTGACGGACCAGTACGGCTACAACTCGCTGATCTCCGGCACTGAATTTGTCGTCAACGATCTGATGCTGGAAGCGGAGTTTGCCTGGCAGCAGGTTCCCGAATCAATCCACGTCCGCTTGCCGGTGGGCAGCCAGACATGGGGAATCAAGCTCTCGTTTCGAGATCGCACAGCGGTGCTGATTTCGCTCGACAGCGATCAAATCCTGCAGACAGTCCCGTTCAAGCCTCCGGAACCGGATGGCAGCGGCAACGGAACACTGCAATTGCTGGTGTCTGCATTCGACCGGCGGATCTCTGTGATGGCCGAGGGCAGGCCCTTGTTTTCCTCTGTCCCCACGCAGACATTTTCAGATCCGTCTGAAAAACCCGTTGAAGCCAGTATTTCGCCCATCGGAGGTCGATCGCGAGATCCTCAGCGAGCCCAGCGCATCAGTATTTGCCAAACGCAGCAGAATCGCTGGGCTGTGGGCGTTGCCGGCGGCCGTACGCAAATTACCTCTCTCAAAATGTTTCGCGATGTCTTCTATACGCCGGGCCGCGCGCGAAATGCAGTGACCACACCGCTGCAGATTCCTCAGGAAAGTTACTTTGTCCTTGGCGACAACAGCCCCGTCTCTTCAGACAGTCGCAGCTGGGAACAACCATTTGTTGCTCATCACCTGCTGCTGGGACGGCCGTTTCTTGTGCACTTGCCCTCTCGACCAGAACTTCTGCGGCTGGGTCGTTTGAGTTTCTCGGTACGCATCCCTGACAGGAATCGAATTCGCCGCATTCACTGAAGACTTCCCGACGGCGGGTGTATAGAATCAGCGGCCCTGCTTTTCTCACGACGCACAACACCAGGCAATCAGAACACAATGACAAAACCGGATACGAAAACAGAGGCAACGCCGCAGAACGCTGGCGTCTCTGCGAGCAGCCCCCCCGGCAAAGCCACTGCCATGCGTCGTGAAGAGGGGCTGCGTGATACCGTTGAAGCCATCGCCATTGCGTTCATCCTCGCGTTCGTCTTCAAGACATACGAAGCAGAGGCATTTGTCATCCCCACCGGCTCGATGGCCCCAACCCTGTTTGGTCGCCACAAGGAAGTGGTTTGCGACTGTTGTCAGCTGCCTTATCCCGTCGGCGCGAGCGGGGAAATCAATCAGGAAACAGGGCTCCTGATTGGTCGAATTCGCAATTCCGCATGTCCCAACTGCCGCTTCGTTAATAACATTTTAGATGCCCCGGTCTTCAACGGAGACCGCATTGTCGTCAATAAACAGGTCACATCGTGGAATCGCTATGACGTCGTTGTCTTTCGAAATCCTGAAGAACCACACGTCAACTACATCAAGCGGCTGATCGGGCTGCCAGGCGAAACCGTCAGCCTGCGTCAGGGCGACGTTTACACCCGCAACTCCGCAGATGCCGAATGGCAGATTCAGCGAAAGCAGGATCCAACCCGCCAACTCGCGATTCAAATCCCGGTTTACGACGATCGCTATCCACCTCAAAAGCTGTTGCAGGCTGGTGCAGAGGAACGCTGGGTCCCTGCTGTTGCGAATCCTCAGCAAGTTGATCTCGGTGGCTGGCCCGCTATGGACAACGAATGGAAGGCCGATCGTCAAGAACGCAGCTTCGCAATCGAGGCGACAACTTCACAGCTTAACTGGCTGCGTTACAGGCATCTGGTCCCGTCCCCCACACAGCTTAGGGCTGCCGCATCTGATCTTCCGATTCCATCGCCGCTGCAACCGGAACTGATCACTGACTTTTGCGGCTTCAATGCCGAACGCGATAATCTCTCAAATCAGGGGCGATTCTGGACCAGCGACCTGACGCTGCGATTTCAGTTGACGGTCAGTGATGTGCGTGACGCAGACTCTGTAGTCCTGCTGGAACTTGTGGAAGGGCAACGAACGGTCCATTGCGAACTGAAGCCCTCTGACGGTTCCGTTCGATTTCACGTCGCATCTCTTGATGAAAACGGCACGCTCGGGGAACGACAGTTGCTTGCAGAAGCAAGTTCCGACTTTCGCGCCGGTGACGAATACGAAATCTGCTTTGCCAATGTGGACGATCGACTGCTGTTGTGGATCGACGGTGACCTGATCGAAACCGGCGAGACCGCTGTCTTTGAAACAGAGACGCTGAACCTGCCAACGGATGCGGATCTGGCCCCGGCTGGAATCGCTGTCGCCGCCGGGCTGAATGCAGAAGTGTCACAACTGCAACTGCTGCGGGACATTTACTATCGCAACGACCTGATCGTGATGAGTGATCCGCAGCAGGTCATGGCCAAACCCGGCACAACAGAGTTTCGCAACGAATACTTCAACTCCCAGGTCGAAGAACATACTTCACCTGATTTTCGCAACCGGCAGGCCCTGTCCTCGTGTCTCCGTTCCCCGGAAGCTTATGCCATTCGCTACTCAGAGATCCGAGAAGACCTTGTCGCCGAATATGGCGACGACCTGTATTTTGCTCTGGACGACGATGAATACCTGATGCTCGGAGATAACTCCCCCGCCAGCAAGGACAGTCGCCTGTTTGACAATTACAGCCGACCAATGAGAGGCATCTCCAGCAGTCGGTACGCCGTCAGAGACTTCGATCTGATCGGCAAGGCCATGTTCATCTTTTGGCCTCACGGTGTCCCATTCCTGAATGGGGGAAAGGGCTTTGGCATTATGGGACACAGCGGGCAGGGCAGGGCTCTCGATGCAAAGAAGTACCCCCTCTACCGACTGCCGTTCTACCCGAACTTTTCCCGGATGAAGTTCATCTATTAAGCTTTCTGAGACAACCTCAGAAACCAGGGGGCAACAACCGCCGGACTGGGCTCTCACGAGAGGAAGGAAACTCTCCATGGAACTGCTTCGTTGCGAAAACCTGGTTCGTGATTACCCCGGCAAGCGTGCTGTCGACGGTGTCAGTTTCAGCGTCAATCGCGGGGAGATCGTCGGACTGCTTGGCCCCAACGGTGCCGGGAAAAGCACCAGCTTCAGCATGGCCTGCGGACTTATTGCCCCCACCGAAGGCCGTGTGCTGCTGAAGGGTGCCGACGCCACAAAATGGCCCATGTATCTGCGTGCTCGCCACGGGCTGGGTTACCTGCCGCAGCACCAATCCGTCTTTGCAAAGCTCACCGCTGAACAGAACATTGCCGCAGTGCTGGAGTTCCAGGGGGTCACCTACAGCGATGGCCTGAAGCGGGCCCACGAGCTGTTGGAAGAATTTGCCATACCCGAGACCCGCCAACAGCTGGCCGGATCGCTCTCCGGTGGTCAGAAGCGAAGACTGGAAATTGCCCGCGCTCTGGCCAGCGAACCCGACATCATCCTGCTGGACGAACCCTTCACCGGCATCGACCCAGCCACCATTCATGACATCCAGGACATCATGCGGCGCCTGCGGGATCGGGGAATTTCAATTCTGCTGACCGATCACAGAGAACGGGAACTGCTCAGTATTGCTGACCGCTCTTATATTATCTGTGATGGCAAGGTGCTCGTTTCGGGGACCGCAGAGACCGTGCTCAGCAATTCCGAAGCGATCAAGAACTACTTTGGGCGCCGCTTCGATGCAGAATCCATCCTCGATGGGCGCGATGCGTTGCAGAAGAGTCACTGACCGCAGGCTCTCCGCGGGAGCAAGCAATCCTGCAGAACCACTCGAATCCACGACCAGACAGACACCTGCCCACAATCGTTCGCCATCAGCACTCGACGCGCAGCGGCCTCTGGCCATGAATGCGACACGCCGGACGTCGCCGGGCCCGGGCGGCCCAGTTTCTTCGAGCTTCGCCATCTGCAGCGCGCAGCAACGATCACGGCAACTCGCGCAAAACGGCTGTCGCAGGGCAGGCACGCCTGCCTTGCCTTTGCAAACGTGGCGGAGTCAACTTTCTGCGTTCGGACGGATCATCCAATGCGCTGAGCTTGCATGGCAGACGCAGTCGCAGCTGTGGCCCGGATGCGTCTGGAGCAGCAGGCCGCTGCAGGCCTGGCCCGATACGTCGAGCAAACGGGCCTGCCGCGCGATCACAGACTGCGGTACAAAAGGCTCAGTACGCCGGTAGCGGATCGATCAGCACCAGCTGCGATGTTCCGGCAACGGGCTGAGCGAATGTTGTCCGGTTTCCGGTCGTCGCCATTCCGCCCTGCATTGGGCCGCAAGCTCCGTTCATGCAGGGATTGCAGCCAGCGCCACCCATGGGGTAACCGCCGTACATACCGCTGTAAGCTGGCCCCATCAGGCAACAGCCGCTGGTACCGGTGACAAGAAGCAGACCAAAAGCCAGTGATTTCAGGCTGGACATCATGAGAACCTCCATTGAGCCATCGGAAGATGGCGGTCAGGAAGGGAACCGGTGAGCACAAAAGCGGTGTGACCGAAGCCTGAATGAATGTTCCTGAGGCTGTTGCGGCTGCCGCGGAATACCCGCCGGAAAATGAGAGGAGAGACTGAGAGGAGCATCGAAGACAGGAACATTCTTCGACATTGCGGAAGACTAGAAGAAATCGGCAAAACTGGTCAAGAGGGAAAAAATGCTGCCGAATCGGCCAGTTTCCGCCAGTACGCCGGGGACGAAGAAGTGCAGATTCAGCCGAATCGAACGCCTCTGTGGCGAACATCGCATACCGGAACTTTTGGTGTCGCCCGCGTCGTCCCCGCAGAACGTTCGTCACACGGCACTGCTGAAACTTGCTGTTCACACAGAAAACCGGATAATTCAAAGACGATGGCTGCATTCCTTCCAATTAGCAGCCAGTCGCTTTTGCCTCCTGGATTTCCCGGAAAGTCGTCACTGATGCGTCTCGCTGTCCGTTTGCCTGCTGTTGCTCTGTTGTTGTTGACGGTGTTGCTGCCACAACTGTCCGCTCAGACTGTCCTGAACCAAAAGTACGGACAGCGCGACAAGTTTCGCCAGCTGAATGAGATCCTGCCAACCCCCAATTCCTATCGAACCGCATCCGGCGCGCCGGGGCATGAGTATTGGCAGCAGAAAGCGGACTATGTGATTGCGGTGGAATTGAATGACACCACACAGCAGCTGACCGGACGCGAGACCATCACCTATCATAATCAGTCACCGGATACGCTGAAGTACCTGTGGCTGCAGCTGGACCCCAATCTCAAAGCTTTAAATTCCGGCAATCGACTGACTGCTGATCCGCCATCGCTTGGTTCGGGACTGTCCTATCAATCCCTGCAGAGACTGCTCAATAATGCAACGTTCGACGGCGGTGCAACGATCACGGAAGTCAGTGCCGCAGACGGCAGTCCACTGAAACGAACCATCGTCACAACCAATATGCGGATCGATCTGCCTCAGCCTCTGGCCCCTGGGCAGAGCTTTCAGTTCAACGTCGCATGGACATACCAGATTCCGGATTCGCGTGTCAGCCCGGGACGTACCGGTTGCGAGTTCTTCGAAAAAGACGGGAACTATCTGTACGAGATTGCTCAGTGGTTCCCACGGATGTGTGCTTACAACGACGTCAATGGATGGCAGAACAAGGAGTACCTTGGGAAAGGCGAGTTCGCACTGGAATTCGGCGACTACAAGGTTCGCATCACCGTGCCGGCAGACCACGTGGTCGCAGCTACCGGTGAGCTTCAAAATGCGGATCAGGTTTTGACAGCGACGCAGCAGCAGCGGCTGCAACAGGCTCGCGAATCCGCAGAGCCGATCTTTGTGATCACTCCCGAAGAAGCAGCACAGAACCAGGCGGAAGTTGCTGCAGGCTCAAAGACATGGGAGTTTCACGCCACGAATGTCCGCGACTTCGCTTTTGCCTCATCCCGAAAATTCATCTGGGATGCCGCCGGACACGATGTTGGTGGCCAGCGAGTCATGGCGATGTCCTTCTACCCCAACGAAGGCGAACCGTTGTGGAGCCGCTACTCCACGCGTGCCATCATCCACACGCTGAACGTCTATTCAAAGTACACCTTCGACTATCCATATCCCACTGCGATTTCAGTCAATGGTCCGGTGGGCGGCATGGAATATCCGATGATCTGCTTCAATGGTCCTCGACCCGAAGAAGACGGTACGTATTCCTCACGCACAAAGTACGGTCTGATCACCGTGATCATTCACGAAGTTGGGCATAACTATTTCCCGATGATCGTGAACAGCGACGAGCGACAGTGGATGTGGATGGATGAAGGGCTTAACACATTCATGCAGTACCTCGCCGAAGTTGAGTGGGAAGAAGATTACCCGGCTCGACGCGGCGAACCCCGTCTGATGACAGGCTACATGGCCAGTACCAACCAGGTGCCGATCATGACCAACAGTGAGTCCATTCTGCAGATGGGCAATAACGCCTACGGAAAACCGGCCACCGCTTTGAATGTTCTTCGCGAAACAGTTCTGGGGCGTGAGTTATTCGATTTTGCCTTTCAGGAATTCTCACGCCGCTGGATGTTCCGTCGCCCGGAACCTGCTGATCTCTTTCGCACCATGGAAGATGCCAGTGGAGTTGACCTCGACTGGTTCTGGTACGGATGGTTCTACACCACTGATCACGTGGACGTTGCCGTAACCGGGGTGCATCAGTACCAGATTACGAATGGCGACCCGGACGAAGAAGCCTCAAGGAAAAAAGCCGAACGTGACTCACGTCCTGAAACGCTGTCCGAAAAACGCAACGCGGAACTTCCCAAACTGGCAGACGCCATCCCACTGCTGAAGGACTTTTACAACACCTATGACGAACTGGATGTCAGTGAAGATGACCGCAAGTCCTTTCAGAAACGGCTCGAAAAACTGTCCGAAACAGAACGTGAATTGCTGAGGAATCAGCAGTATTTCAACCTCATTGACCTTCGCAATTTGGGCGGGCTTGTCACACCTGTGATTCTGCAACTGACCTTTGAAGACGACTCCACTTCAGAAGTGCGACTGCCGGCAGAAATCTGGGTTCGAAATTCTGAAGCAATCACCAAACTCATCATCACCGACAAGGCTTTAGCCAGCGTTGAAGTAGACCCGCATCTCGAAATGGCTGACACCGATCGCGATAACAACTACTTTCCACCGCGAATGCAGAAAAGCCGATTCCGACTTTACAAGGACCGGAAGTCGAAGAACCCAATGCAGCAGGCCGGCCTCGGGAAGAAAGCAGACGAGGCCGAGACGAACGACGGAGAGGATCAATGATGTGGGTCCTCCGGGCATTCCAAAAAACCGCCACGGGGCTCGCCCTTCTGCTGATTTTCAGTATGCAGCAGTTGCCGGCGGCGCATCCCTTCCATGCCACCATGGCGGAAATGGACTGGAACTCCGCCAGTACCTGCTTTGAAGTCGCTTTATGCATGCCTGCTGTCGTCACAGAAGATGAAATTTCCCGCGAACAGGCGCGACGCATCAATCTGGAACGCACCGATGACGCCGAAGAACTGTTACAGAAATACATCGCCAAACGATTCCAGCTGCACAACGCAGATGCCCAATGGAACGTCGAATGGGTTGGAGCAGAAGTTGACGGCGACAGCGTCTGGAGCTACTTCGAACTGCACCCGTCAAAAACGAAGTCGGTCCCCACCGAGGCTCGTTCTGCAGACACCGCTCCAAAACACGCCCTCACGTTACCAACGGACCTGAAACTGGACTGTCGCCTGTTCAGCAGTCGGCCAGGACAGGTCAATCTGGTTACAGTCCGTTACGGCAGCCGAACCTGCTGGCTGCACTTTACGGAAACCGTGGCGACTGCAGCGGTGGACTTTTCCGGTCCGCAGCAGACCACGTCACCTCCGATCCTGACAGACTGACAGCGGGCCTCATCGGGCATCATCTGTCATGGGAACGCAAAGCGCCGTGTAGCCAAATTCACGTTGCAGATCTGCCGCTTCCCCAGGCAGGTTCGTAAAGATGATCAGATCTCGGGCGGCGAAATCACACAGGGACAAATCCCCGCAGAGACGCCATTCCTTTTCTGCGACCGCATCAAGTGACGAAGTGCGGATGTGCTTCTGGTACCACGGCTGCTGATCGTCCGCCAGATTCTTCCATTCGGTCTCGCTGGCATAATGCACCGGCGCTGCCCCCAGTTTCCTGAGAGCGGACTTCCTGAACGCCAGTCCCCACGGTTCGAAATCGAAGCGCTGGCGATGGCGGCGATACACACGTCGCTCGCGGAATTCACCCAACGGCACAGCTGTCAGTGAAACGACTCGATGACCACCGCGAATCGCCAGCGATGACCCGCGAACGATCCCCTGGGACAGGATCCTTCGCAAAGCACCGAATCCTGATCGATCGCCGGCCGCTCCGGTGAGAACCGCATCAAAGTAGTCCTGCTGCGACTCATCAGGCCACGCACCGCGACACTCGCGCGTCCAGTGGATCAGCCAGTCCTGCGGATCGCTGAGTGGATTCTTTTCAGTCAGGTTTCCCCCGGACCAATTCTGGTCACACCCAGTCGACTCTGATCCGGGGCCACATCGTGACAACGCAGCAGGCGTTGCAGCGGAGAATTCCCGACTGGCTGTAATCAGTGGTACACCCTGCCAGCATTTCTCATTTCGAAATGCCTGAACCAACCGACAGACATTCCCGTTGGCACGCATATCGACAACACGAATTTCATCAGCCAGGGCAAACATGGCCCGATCGTGAATCGGGACCGCCCGCAGTCGCTGTCCTGCCCGCTGGTCTGACGATCCAGTCTGCGGCCCTGCAACAATGACCGACGGAATGACACTGGAAGCTCCCTTTCCTGATGGATCCATTTGAAACAAAGGCATCCAGGCCCGCTTCCACGTCGAAAACGACAACCTGCCGAAGTTGTCAGTCGATTCGTTGGAGTATTCGGGCAGCAACAAACGCAATGTTGGAATGCCGCGAAGTTCACAGGCTCGCTGCAACAGCGGATGCCCGGCACACGACTGGCAAATCAACACGGCGGACTGCGATGAAAGTGAGTCGAGAACATCTGCCAGACGAGCTGCCCAGTTGCGGAGCCTTGCCGTCTGACGCGGTAGGCGAGACGAAACCACCGCAACAACTCGCAGACCTGGTTCAGATGACCAGATTGCCACCTCCTGCAATCCAAGCCAGCAGGCAGCCGTATGATCGAGGCTTTTGAATTGCAGCTTTTCCGAACCGCTCACCGCTGCAAACTTCCCGAAACAATGAAAGAGAAAAAGCAGACTACGCGTGCACAACAGAACACATTAAGGGTGCAATCATCTTCCCACTTAACCTGAAACTTCCAGGGAAATGGCGAACAGATTTTTCTAATCGTTTTAACCGGACAGGGCTGAACATTTCGTCATGCCATTACGCCAAAGTCATTCCGAGGAATCACCCGGCGTGGAGGATTTCCGAACTGCCAGCGGTTCCCTGACAGATATAATCCCTGGTCCTTCCTGAGTGGCGGAGATGCCGGGCGATCAGCAGTCGATCGAATCGGACTGTCAACGCCTCCGCTGCCAACTCACCTGCATTCATCTCAGACAACGGCCTTCCTGCAGGCAATCAAGCGACGGATTCAACCCGTCCTGATTCCGCATCCCCCCTCAAGCCAGTATCCCGCAGTCCAGTGCCCAAATCATCCAGCGACAATCAGCGACTCCTGAGAGCGGGAAGGTCATACCTTCTGTTCGCCGCGCTCACAGCAGTTGCGGGAATCGGCTGCTGGTTTTTCTGGAATACAGAGAGTTCTTTGCCGGAAGCGGAAGTGCACACCGTTCGCAGCGGAAATTTCCGCTGGTGGGAGGAATCCACAGGCACGGTTGAACCCATCAGCACGACCCTCGTCCAGTCAGATTGTCTCTGGACCGTAGAAATTCTGAGCCTGTTGCCGGAGGGTACTCAGGTTGAAAAGGGCGACGTTGTCTGCGTCCTTGATTCATCGGAAATCGAGGAATTCCTGCGGACGCGTGAAGTCTCTTTGATCAATGCTCAGGCTCGACTCACGAAGTCCGAAAACGATCTTGAACTGCAACAGTTGCGTTCAGAGCGCAAACTGGCCACAGCAGACTTTTCGCTGAACCAGGCGGAAATGAATCTCTCTGAGTATCTTGAGGGGACATGGCCCAACCAGATCCGGAACCTCAATCGCGATATTGCACTCAGTCTGGAACAAAGCCAGTCGGCCGGAGACGAACGCGAGTTCATCTATCGGATGTGGATGCAGGGTATGGCCACGAACGGGCAACTCCAGCAATCCAAACTGAAGCAGACCACTCAGGACGAAAAACTCAGAAAGCTTCAGGGCCGTAAAACTCTGCTGGAAAACTACACTCACCCGACACAGCGGCGTACGCTCGAATATCGCGTCAGCAATCTGCAGTTCAATCTCGACCGAACACAACTGTCCAACTCACTTTCAACAACCCGTTCTCGAATGCAAACGCTGACTGATCAGCGACGCGTCGATATTTACGAACGGTATGCACGGATTGCCCGCGAGAGCATTGATGCGTGCACGATTCGTGCACCTGTTTCCGGACAGGTCCTGTACGCGAATTCGTGGTACGACCGCAGCCGAGGTCGAAATCGCATTGAAGTCGGGCGCTCGGTCTATCAACTGCAGTCCATCTTTCAGATCCCAAATGATTCGAAGCTCACAGTTCGATTTCCGATCCACGAAACACTCATCAGCCGGATCGCTGTCGGGCTGCAGGTCGACGTTCTCATTGCCGGCTATGAAGAAACGCCTGTCTCGGGCACTGTTCGAGAGATCTCCGCATACCCAAGATCACGTAGTGTGAACGGATCCAGTATTCGTGAGTTTGTGCTCGATGCTGTTCTTAATCTCACTGACGAGCAGAAGGAGTGGGTTCACGCGCAGATGGAGGCTCGCGTTGAAGTGCCGTTGCAGAGTATCAGCAACGCCGTTGTCATTCCCCGCTCAGCCATACTGCGGGACGGAACAGCTCCCAGCGTCTTGCTGTTGCAGGATGACGACCGTGAGCCGCTCCGTGTTGCTGTAAAACCGGGTGAAGTCAGCCACGGGGAGGTGCACATCGTGGATGGTCTGAAAACGGGTGACCGGATTATCAGCGATGCTTCGGCATGGATACGCGCCCGCGCAGATCAATGAACGCAGTACAACCGCTTCCAGGCAATCGCGGAACGAAAGAAAGCCGGCCTGCACTTCAGCTGACCAGCTTTCCGAAGATCCTCTTGTTGTTCCATGTCACTAATGGCTAGTGAACATCAACAACAACGTCGCCCAGGACATCAAATCGCGGCTCCGTACCAAGCCCCGGGCCTTCCGAGGCCGTCATAAATCCATTCACCCGCTGCGGTGCACCGGATGCATTACTGACTGTGACATAGCTGTTGAAGTCGGTGCTTGTGAAACGGAATTCTTCAGGGGTGCTGTGAGCCAAATGTGAAATCGCCGCTGTGGTAATGTCTCCGCCCCAACTGTCTTCCAGTGTCATTGCGATTCCCATGCTGACACACAGATCGCGCAGTTGTTTGGTTCGGGTCAGCCCTCCCAGCTTGCTGATCTTCAGATTCACTGCATCCATCGCCAGATCTCCGCGGGCTCGCAGCAGCATCTGCAGGGAGTCGATGTTCTCATCCAGAATGAATGCGTGATCTGTCTGACGACGAACCGAAAGGCATTCTTCATAGGTGAGGCAGGGTTGCTCGATGTACACATCAAGATCCCTGACGGCACGAACAACTCGAACAGCCTCGTGCTGAGTCCAGCCGGTGTTGGCGTCAGCCACCAGACGATCACCCGGGCCCAGCATCGCTCGCACAGCATGGATCCGTTCGATATCGAGATCAGGAACGCCTCCCACCTTCAGCTGAAAGCGAGTGTATCCTTCGTCCTTGTACCCCTGGACTCGGCGGGACATCTCGTCCGGCGACTCCTGTGAAATCGCCCGATACAGCCGAACCTGCTCACCAAATCGTCCCCCGAGAAGCGTACAAACCGGTAAGCCCGTCACCTTCCCCAACAAGTCCCAGCATGCAATATCAATACCGGACTTGACGTAAGGATGCCCTTTGAGTGCGGCATCCATCCGTTCGTTCAGCACCAGGAGATCCCGTGCATCCATGCCCAGCAGGTGAGGCCCCAGTTCGCGCAATCCAGCTCGCACACCCTCGGCATACGCCGGCAGGTAGAATGGTCCGAGCGGACACACCTCACCGTACCCGGTCAGACCGTCTTCGGTCTCGACACCGACGATCGTACTGTCAAAAACAGTAACCGACTTTCCTCCCGACCACTTGTAAGAACCTTCTTTCAACGGGAGTTCAACACGGTGCGCAAATAGACGACGAATCTTCATACTGAACCTTTATTCTGACACGGGCTGATGGCCCCAAATTCTGTGAACGCTAAAGACAGACTCTTCGAGACCTGCCGGGACAGCATTCCCGGGGTGTCACTGCTGTTTGCCGTTCGGAGTCGCATCTTACGCAGACAAACTGAGTCGGAAAACGCTACATCGAAGTTTCAACCTGCTTCGCGAGCCAGCAAAGAAAGATCTCTGCAACATCAATACCACAAACCTGCTGCAGCCCTTTCCAGCCGGGAACTGCATTGACCTCAATCACCACTGGCCTGTCGACTGCATCATACATCAGATCCACCCCGGCAAATACCGACCCGGTGGCATCCGCTGCACGCATGGCAAGCTGCAGCTCGCGGTCGGTCGGCTGATGCAGCACCGCCGCTCCGGAGCAGGCCAGATTCGCTCGAAATTCTCCCGCCATTGGGATGCGGCGTATTGCACCAATTAACTGACCGTCCAGCAACAGAATGCGAATGTCACCGGCCGATGTCTTCAGGAATCTCTGCAGATACAGCACGCTGCCGATCCGCGTCAGAGTTCGAAAAACACGAACCGCGAGTTCTTCTTCCGTGACCCGCACGATGCCTCGACCTTCAGATCCGAATAACGGCTTTACCAGTACGTCACGGCCAAGCTCTTCCCAGGCATCCATCGCCTGTTCGAACGTCTCACAAATCATGGTATCCGGGACTGCAATACCCGCCTTCGCCAGACGTAGCGTCGTCAACGACTTGTCGACCGCACACTCCAGCGCTTTGGGAGGGTTCACGACCAGCACGCCCTGAGCTTCCAGCGAGCACAGCAGATCCATTCGCGAAACAACCTGTTCCAGCGACCCGGGTGGCATGGTGCGAACAATCATGGCATCAAACTGATCCACTCGACTGCTGCCGCTACGAATCTGCAGCGCCCCATCTCGCACGCTTGCCGCCAACTCTTCAAAGCGCAGGATTTCGGTCCTGTAACCCAGGCGGGCAGCCGTTTCGGTCAGCAGGCGGACGTATCCACCGTCCGGATCACCGAGTATTCCAGTTCGCATTGCAGATTCCCCTGTCACGGCAGGAACAAGCACCGGGCAGGACAACAGGATTGGCCTGGAGATCACCAGAAGTTCTGTTAGTTTCGCTGGCGATCTCGCGCGAGCGGCAACAGCAATTGAGCCAGCAGGAAGAAGACCATTGGCCCGAGCCAAATCAGTCGGGCAATGAGCCAGAACCATTCCGGAAGTGAAATCAACTGCCCGACAATCAGCCAGGTCAGCATACCACCCAGCAGCCAGAACAGCACCAGACAGCCGATTGCCGTCATCTGACTTTTGAACAGACTGCGTTCCGAACCGGAATCGAAATGAACATCAACCGTGCGACGACGACGGAGTGACTTAGCTGCCGCTTCCATGAGTTCCAGGGTAACCGAGCACTGTCCCATCATCCCGCGGGCAACCTCGCGATCACGACACCCCTCCGTTACCCATCTCAAAAAGTCCGGCTCCGTCAACGAATAACGCTGCTGCTCTCCTGCGGAATTCACCACACACAGAACGTCATCGCCGTCTGCGTTTGAGTCCGGTTCGACGTTCAGGGTCAGCGCGGCGGGAGGCAATCGCAACTCTGCGTCGGGAAGAGTCCCCAGAGTGATCAGCCGCCGCAGCAGCGTACCATCAGGAAGTGGCGAGTCGAGTACAGTGACCTGCGAATACGTGAATCCCACGGCACACAACAGGTCGATTCCCTGCCGCGTCGCAACATGGACTGCATCGTCTTCGTTGCTTGCGAGGTTCTGCACCAGGCTGATCTGCCTGACATCGCTCGGCACCAGTTGCAGCCCCGATTGCCCATCCGGAATTTCAGCCAGCCGCCAACGCCCGCTGACGGGAATCACCGACATCTGAGACTCGTCCTGAATCAACTGCAGCTCAAAGGCGAGGGCCGGGAAGACACCTTGATCAGGCAGCACGACAACCACGTGCTTTTCGGCCTGAACTGCCGCTCGCGTCAGTCTGAGAATCTCATCGCAGTCCTGCACCGCCAGGACAAGCACCTGCAGGTCTTTTTCCGGCAGCAGGTGTTCGGCACTGTCAATCACCGGAACAGAAAATCCGGAATTGGTCAGCCGATCCAGCAGATCGCCCTCCGGAAGACACGCCGTCAGATGGTGACTGTCAGAATCCTGCAACTGCCGAAGCAGAACCATGGCTGCCGGATTGGATCCAATTACCGCGAAATTCATCCTGCCCACTGCCTTTCCGCGATCACGCGGCGCCGAGACCCGCCATTCGTCGCCATGCACTCATCTGACCGAGATGCATCATCATATGCCCACCGCAGTAGAAGGCATGCATTGACCCCAACGATGGGAACAACTCTGCCAGCCGTCCAGGATTTGGATTGGGAACCTGAAATGCCTCATCATCCGCTGCTCGCAACGCGGCACTGGCTGCCTGATATCCTTCCCGAAACACACGCATCACCTCGTCCATTGAGGGATAAACGGTGCCCGCTGCATCATCCTCGCATTTGGCTTCCTGCGAGAATACAGCCTCAAAACCTTCCGGCAGCTCCGCAGCTTCAAGTCCCAAATCTCTCAGAATCCTTGGTGCGTAAATTGCCAAATGACCGTAAATGAACGCCGGATGGTTTGAATCAACGGGAGTCCCCTGAGGTGCAGCAAGTCTGGCGAACTGGTCGGCGGTCACGTCCTTCAACAACCGATCTCCATAGCCCAGACACAAATCCAGTGAGTCTGCGATAATGTTTCCCAGTGAACGACTCATTTGCTTCTCCCACACGTTCGGAATCCCGAACCGCACTCCAGTTTCGAAACGCTGCTGGTGTCAGCATGGACCGGGTGAGCCCCATCCACCGTGTGATTGTAGGCTGACACGGGTCAATGCCGAGTCGTTGGAGGAAGGGATCTGCAGAATTTCCCGTGGCGATTCCCTGATCGACGCGCAGATCGGGCTGCATTTGCCGCAGCCGGTGCAGGGATTGTCGGAAAACCGCTGCCGAGGATTCCAGCAGAATTGGCACAACCACCTTCGCTCACTAGATTAGGGGCTGACGAACTGTTCCAGGCGAGGCATTGCACAGCCCCGTTCCCGGCATCCAGCCCAAAATTCGGCGACGAATTACGGGAATCAATCGCATCTCTCCTGACAGCACCCACGATTCGCTGGTCAAAACAGACTTAAAGAAACACAGAATGCTGGATTCTCTTCTGCTTGCAGATATTCCCATCGGCTTCTGGGGACAGACACTGTCATCCGCAGACATCGCCACCATTCTGCTGCTTGTCCTCCTCGAAGGCATGCTGTCGATTGACAATGCACTGGTGCTGGGATTGCTGGCAAAACGCGTCCCCAAACCATTGCAGAAACGAGCGCTGACATACGGCCTTGTGGGGGCTTTCGTTTTCCGAATCATTGCAGTCGCAACCGCCTCTTTCCTGCTGCGATGGACAATTGTCAAGCTGATTGGCGGCGGCTATTTGGTCTATATCGCCGTGAAACATCTGTTCTTTGAATCTACCGAAGAACATTGCGAGGTGATCACAGCGAATGAATCCGGGGAACCGGAACTGCGGGACGAAAATACGGGTGAACCGCTGACGCCGGATCAGGAACTGGAGGAAATCAAGGAACGAGTTCCAACCCCGATTCCGGAGCAGAGAATTAAGGCGGGACGAGATTTCTGGATGACGGTCGTCGTGATCGAGCTGACCGATATCGCCTTCGCCGTTGACTCCATCCTTGCAGCAATTGCTCTTGTCGGACGCCACCCGGATGGAGATGCCGCCACAACTCCCCACCCGAAATTGTGGGTCATCATCGCCGGCGGACTGATTGGTCTGATGCTGATGCGGGTCGCGGCCGTGATGTTCATTCGACTCCTTGAAAAGTTCCCACGCTTTGAAACCTCCGCATACCTCCTCGTCACAGTCATTGGCGTCAAGCTGCTGGCTGACTGGGGGTTCAATTCGGCAGATCACCCGCACCGCGTTGACTTCCACGATTACACTCATCCGGCATTCTGGGTGTTCTGGATCAGTATGGCATTGTGCATCGCGTTTGGATTCACTCCCCGAAAATCCTCCGCAACGGAATCCGCTGAATAACCCCTCAGCTGCAACAGGATCCGGTTGAGTGAAACTGCGTCGAATCCCTGAAGATTTCCAGGTCACAGAGCAAACCGATTTACGACCTGCATCCGGTCAGTGGGCGTTGTATCGTCTGACCAAGAAATCAACAGGAACACCCGAAGCGGTGAGTTCCATCTGCAGGCAGTGGGGGCTGTCACGCAACCGAATCAGCTACGGTGGACTGAAAGACCGACACGCGATTACCAGCCAGCACCTGAGTATCCGCAATGGCCCACCGCAGTCACTGGATCGGGATGGTCTGCAGCTGAAGTATCTCGGTCAAACCGCACGACCATTCACATCCGCTGAGATTCGCAGCAACCATTTCATCATCACGGTTCGCAGTCTTTCCCGGTCGCAGGCACTCAATGCGGACTCCGCTGCCCGGATAGTGCAGGACTGCGGACTGCCAAACTACTTCGATGATCAACGGTTCGGATCACTGGGGTTTTCCGGGGAGTGGATCGCAAAGGAGTGGTGCCTGAAGAACTGGGAACGCGCGCTGTGGCTGGCATTGGCCGACGCTCATCCCGACGATTCGGGGACTGAGAAACAACAAAAACAACTGTTGCGGGATCACTGGGGAAACTGGCCGGAATGCCAGAAACAACTGGCCAGATCCCATCGTCGATCAATTGTCACATTTCTGGCTGACAAAGTGAATGCCGGGCGCGAGCCGGACTTTCGCGGTGCCCTCGCTCGACTGAATTCTGATCTCCGCGGGCTCTATCTGTCTGCCTGGCAATCTGCACTTTGGAACAGAGTTGCATCTGGCGTTCTTGCTGAATCTCTCCCGCCGGATTCGCCCCAAACAGAACTCCCGCTGCAAAGTGGGCCAGCAGTGTTTCCACTGGCCACAGGTCCACAGCAGCCCCAGTTGCAGGAGCTTAAGATTCCGCTGCCGTCAGCCCGAATCCAGCCGCCACCGGGCCTGCCGGGAAGAATCCTGCAACAGGTGCTGGATCAGGAACAGATCTCGTTACGACAGATCCGCGTCACATATCCCCGCGATCGTTTCTTCTCCCGCAGCTCCCGCGCTCTCATCGTCTGCCCCGCAGAACTCCGCACGACCGTACAGTCCGACGACCTGTATCCGGAAAAACACCTGCTGAAACTGGAATTCCAGCTGCCACGAGGCAGTTACGCCACACTGCTGGTAAGGCGACTGTTTGCTGAGCCGGTATGAGAGCAGCCACGCATCCTTCTCAAACAATTCTGCACAGAGAAGTCTGTTGCCATGCAGTTGCCTCTGGCTCTGCAATGCCGCAGAATGGAGTGAGAAACGGGGCCGCGACCTGGATCGCCTCGTTCTCGTTCATTTCAAAGTAACGGCATGAGTACCCTGCGCAGAAGAATTCAGCGAGCCTCAGCAAGACTGTTCAACACCGGGGTTCAGAGCATACCTGTACCGTTTGAACTGATCTGCGAGTGCGGAAACCGTGTGTCAGGATTGCGCCGCGCGGAGTCTTTCCTGCATTCCTGCAGCAGCTGTCAAAATAAGCTCCTCGTATTGTCGGTGAATCCCTACCCGGCCACGAAACGTGTTCCGAGCCTGACTTCGGACGAAGGTCCAGGCAGCCGCACCCTGGCGGCACTCCGGGAACTCGCCGGCATGCCGACACTTGAAGCACAGCAGGAACCGTCCAGGCCTCGGGCCGATGCAGAGAATTCCCCCGAGGCGGCGTCCGCGAAGCCGAAATCTCCCTCTGCGTTGTCCGCAGCGGAACCCGCTCCAAAGCCGGGCTCTGCCCCGAAGTCCTCGGAATCGAACAACGAAAACACAAAATCCTCGCCGCAGCCGCAGCCGCAACGGCCACGGACCTCACTGTTCAAACGTATCAGACGCGTGTTTTCTCCGGTTCGAATGATCACCGTCTCAACTCTAATCCTGCTGAGTACAACGGGATGGTGGATGATCCAGGAACGCCGCCATGAAAACGCGATACGCAACTGGCGATCCCGCATGGACGTGGTTCTGAGAGCTCTCGACCAGGGGGATACGGAAGAGCTGATGACAGCCCTGCCCGAAGCCATTAAGGCCGCCGACGTCCTGCAGAAGACCGACGCCGAAGCAATGCTTGCACGCAGCCTTTTCCGGCAATCTGACGCCATCAGCAGACTGTCTTCGGCAGACCTCGTTGATCAGCTGGAACAACTTGCAATGGAGGATCCGGAGACAATCCAGACGGCAGCAGAACTGCTCCGAAACCAGTGGTTTGTTTTTCAATCAGGTCTTCGTCCGGGATCAGATTCCACCTCAGTATCACTCGATCTGCCGCTGCAGTTTGCGGCAACGACAGTCACCATTGTTGCTGAGGCCGGTCTTCTTCGTGAATATCTGAACGCGGCGCCGACACCGCGCACCGCTTTTGCTGCCCGAATCGATCATGTGCGCATCATCCCGGGGCCACCCATCCGGATCGTGGTGCAGCTGGATGGCAACAGTGTGGCTCTGCTGACTCTCGATCTCCTCGCCGCAAGGGCTGGATTCGAAGCCGCCGGCGACCCGGAACTGCAACTGCTGCTCCGCAATCAGCAGGCGTTCCTGAGCGATGAACCAATGCTGGCAGAAACGCAGCAGTCCAGTTCCCAATCCAACACCGCCCCTTCCACAGGAGAACAACAGCAATGATCTCTGTTCTCTCACTTCGTCGACTGCTGTCTGTCCCGCTCCTGATCCTGATCGCCACTCCGGCAAATGCTCAGGAAGCCGGTGAAGAAACGACGGTCTCCCGGCTGATCGCAGAGAAGTCAGTCTGGAATGAATACGCCAAAGCGAGACGCACATTTCAGCTGAACGCTCGCTTTGAAAGCAGAGCCACCCAGTCGTTTCGCTGCGAACAACTGGATTTGATCTTTCGTCATCCTGCATCGCTGCGACTTCCTGACCGAGTTCTTCGCGGACAACGCATTGACATCCTCGGTTACTTTCAGACCGATTCCGGGAGAACCTTTTTTCGAGTCGTGCGAATGCAGACCAGTGAGACAGATGATGAACTGTTGCGACGTCGAGTACGCGCTGTGGCGGACGATCCGGAGATGATGCTGACCATCGCAGCCGAATACTCTGCCGAAGCCACCTTCTACGAAGATGATGATCTCCGTGCTGAAATTTCCGGAGTCCGTACAGCGGCCATTCGCCTGCTCAAAGAGTCGGCAAGGGGCGATTCGGCCGCACTGCGTCTGTTGCTGAATCGAGGGGCCGGGCTGGGAATCAGCAGCGAACTGACCACCCAACTGCAGTTTGAGTGGATCAATTCTTCGCTGCAGGATCAATCGGCCGATCTGAAACTGCTGCAGTTCGCATGTCGCCAGCTCAATGGCTGGGACACCTCCACCCAGTTATCCCCCGGAATTCGCCGACAGTTTGCAGAGTCACCGGAAACAACATGGGAGTCCGCTGCGCCGGGAGTGCGACGGCAATTGCACCGGACCCTCTACACAGCAGTCCGCTCGAAACAACTTCAGGCAGAGCTCGATGAAACAGGCAGCAATGGCTTTGAAATTGCTGCCACCGCTCGCAAAGAAATCCCTGAGAACACATCCCTGATCCGCGCACTGGAAGATGCACAAGTCAACTGGTTCCGATCCAACCCCGCCAAACGAACTCGCCAGGAACTGGTGGCTCTTTGCGCAACGTTGAATCGGGCAAAGCGTGATGACGAAGCAATGGACATCAGGAAACAATGGCTGCAAACTCAGGAGGGACAGTTCGGTGTTCAGTCGCTCGCCGGACAGGTGCGCACGGCCGACGAATACCTCTTTGTGGCTGACCAGTGGCAGGATACAAACGCAGCCGAACGAGGCGTGCAACTGCTGAAGGCTGCATGGGAAACAGCTGCGAAGGAATCCCCCGGGGACGCCGCCGGAATTGCCACCCGCCTGAAACAACTGGGCTGGGAGCGTTTTCGAGACCGCTGGATGAACGAGCAGCAAATGCGTGCAATCCCTCGAAGCGACGTTCAACTTGCGGCGCGAGAAGGCCGTGTTGTCGCCGGAATGACCCAGGACCAGGTCACCCTGATCCTCGGGCTGCCCACATCCATTTCGCGTGTGGGCAGTTCACGATCGATCCGCGAATTCTGGTCGTACCCCGAAGCGGGGCTCGTGGTCCTGCTGAAACGGAACCTGCAGACAGCCGGCCAGATGCCCACTGTGTCCGGTGTTTCAAGAATCAAACCGTAGATCGGCCTCGGTCAACCACCCTGACATCGCCACAGCAGCGTTGTCTTCCGAATCACTTTGACACCTGCCAGCCCCAGCAGGACCTGGCCTCCTGCCGATGTCAGCCAACAGGAGTCCGGAACGCCGCAGGCTGCGAAATGATCAGCTGCCCATCGCGGTTTTCATCGCTTCACCCATGCCGCCGGGGCTGTCAGAAACGACCACACCAGCTTCTCGCAGAGCGGTCATCTTTTCTGCTGCGGTGCCGCTGCCACCAGAAATAATCGCACCGGCGTGCCCCATGCGTTTTCCTGGGGGAGCGGTTTGACCAGCGATAAACCC